>Ga0255091_1000012_pt1 | contig 128731 bp, 108 predicted proteins | sample Colum_Yuk_RepB_8_2_FD_188439 | JGI IMG/M metagenome (GOLD analysis project Ga0255091, IMG submission 188439) | Freshwater microbial communities from Columbia River, Oregon, United States - Colum_Yuk_RepB_8d | ecosystem: Environmental > Aquatic > Freshwater > River | place: USA: Oregon... | reverse complement strand
ACCACCGAGGCCGACCGGCGGGCGAGCATCGAGCGCAGCTATCGCGAGCTGAAGGCTCGGCTACTGGCGGAGAACGACGCAAGCGGCGTCTCGCTCGTCGACCGCCTCATCGACGTGAAGGCCGCCCAAGCAAACCTCGCCGCGCTGGAATCGCAATGGCGACAGGTCACCGAACGCCTGCGCAATGCGCAGGACGCGATCCGAACCCAGCAGCAGGCCGGGTTGTTGACCGAGTCCCAGGCCCGCGCCCAGATCGTGTCCCTGCAGCGGCAGTCGGCCGATGAGATGGAGCGGCTGCTCCCGACTATGCAGCAGGCCGCTGCGGCGATTGGTCCGGAGGCCGTCACGCGCGTCCAGGCCTGGGGTAACGAACTGGCCCGCACCCGGCTAGTCGTCGACGAGGTAGCCGTCGCCGTCAGCGGCGGCGCGCAGGATGCCCTGGCCCGGATGTTCGAGAGCATCGCCACCGGCGCGGCCACCGCCCGTGAAGCCTTCCTACAGTTCGGGCAGAGCGTGCTGCAGATGATCGCGCGCATCGCCGCACAGAAACTCGCGCAGCAGGTGTTCTCGGCGTTTGCCGGTGCCAGCGGCGGTGGGGCTGGATTCGCGGCTGGTGGCTTCGTATCGGGTCCAGGCACCTCCACCTCGGACTCGATTCCGGCACGTCTTTCGGCCGGCGAATACGTGTTGCGCGCGACCGCCGTTCGCCGCGTCGGCGTGGCCTTCCTCGACGCGATCAATGGCATCTCCACGGGTCCGCGCTTCAGCGGCGGCCGGCTCGCTCTGGCGGAGGGCGGCATGGTTCCGCCGCCATCCGCGCCACCCGCTGCTGGCAACGGCATCCGCATCGTCAACGTCCTTGATCCCGGACTCGCGGCCGACTTTCTCAACAGCAGCGCCGGAGAGCGCGTCGTGATGAATCTCATCCAGCGCAACGCTTCCACCTTGCGCACCCTGCTCGGAGCCTGAAGATGGCCTGGACCTCGGGAACGGCGGCCAACGCCGCCGACCTATTCAATCGCCTCGTCGCCTTCCTGACCTCGGACACGGGCTTGGTGGCCGACAACGCGGCCTGGACTCTGTTGAGGCGGGACAGCTTCACGCTGGACCCGAAGCGTGATTTGGCCGAATTACGCGGCCCGGGCTCATCGGCCAACGACGCCATCTACGTACAGCTCGCGCTTTTCATCGACGCGGCGGCCCCGGCTTACTCGATCCAGGTGCTCGGGTCGCAAGCCTGGCAGAGCGGAATCGCCATCACCACGCCTGAAGGCCAGCCAGGAAGCCTGCTCGCTGGAGCCGCATCGATCGGCATCCTGCCTCGGATGCCGATCTTCAACAGTGCGATCAGCTACTGGTTCATCGCCAACGGCCGACGCTTCATCGTCGTGGCGAAATCCAGCGCGTATTGGGGCTCCCTATACGCCGGCTTCATCCTGCCCTACGGCACGCCGACGCAGTACCCGTATCCCCTGTTCATCGGCGCCAACAGCGCGACCGGCGACAACTACCAGTCCTCGTCCGCGCAGATCGCCAGCTGCGCATTCTGGCGCACCGACGGCGAGACGATCATCAGCAATGACGTCTACAGCGCCGCGATCCTGTCGCCGTCCGGAGGCTGGATCGGCACCAACCGCTTCGATGCCTCGAACACCGGTCGGACCTGGCCGTGGGCCTTGTCGACGCAGGCCCGCAAATCGAGTCTTGGCCGCTACGAGCTGGCCACCCTGACGCAGATGCCGAACGGATCCAGCCCGCTGCTGCCGGCCATCGTCTACGACTGCGGCACCTCGCGCCCATCCAATGTCTGGGGCGAGTTGCAGGGCGTGTCCGCATTGCCGGGCATCGGCATCGCTGCTGGCGACACCGTGACCGTGGCCGGGCAGACGCATCTGGTCGTGCAGCAAGCGACTTCAACCAACGCGGCGCGCTACGCCGCCATTCATCTGCACTGAGTCGATCATGGCCTACCAAACCGGCGCATCCGCCGATATCGGCACGCTGCTAGCTGCCATCAAGAACTTCGCCGTCGCCAACGGCTGGACCGAGCGCGTCAACGATAGCTACACGCTGACGTTTTCTTCGGTAAACGGGTCAGGCCAGTCACGCCACGACAACACGCAGTCGATGGTGTCCTCGCTCAGCACCTCCAACGCCTACGACCGCCAAGGCGAAACCAGTGTCCCGGCCACGCGCGTCGCGCTGACCAGGAACGGTGTGACCTGGCAGCTCTTCGCCTTCCACAAGAAGCTCTATAAGAACGGCGTCAGCGGTACTTATGGCTGTCTGGAGGCTTGGGTCTGCGACGGCTGGAATGCCGGCGTAGCCGCGCACCTCCAGACCAACAACCGCAAATACTCTCTGGTCGGACCGCTGGCGACCTCGCTATACGCGTACCACCTCTTCTCCACCGGCGATCACGTCCATGTGGTCATCGAGGAAACCCCGGGCCGCTTCCGTCATCTGAGCTTTGGCTTCATCACCCCATACGGCACATTCGCGGGTGGCCAGTATCTGACGGCGGGCTGCCCGATCGAGAACGCGACAACAACGCCCTACGACTTCAACATTTCCAACGCGATGATGCCGTTCGGTGGCAACGGCCTGAGTCCCTCGAAAAGCTCGCTCACAACCTACGGCTATCCCGGCAGCTTCGTGCGTGCCGATATCGACGGACTGACGGTTAGTTGGCGCATCCTTTCGACCGGCGTCGACAGCGCCGGGGGCGATGCCTACGGCTGCGCCGCTTACGTCAACGCCACCAAATCGCGCGGCGGCCCTTCGGGCACACAGTCGCAGAACACCCTGCTCCACGATCTCGGCTACCACTGCGCGCCGCAAAGCTGGAACGGTCTGGCGCCGATGCTCCCGTGCTACGTGGGCGCGATGCGTTCGCCCTACAACGGCAACTGGACGCTGCTGGGTGAGTTTCCGGGCGTGCGCTTTCTCAACATCTCGAACTTCAATCCGGGCGACGAGCTGACGCTCGGTACCGACGTCTGGAAGATCTTCCCGCTGTTCATCAAGGCCTACACGCCGCTGTCGGAGCCGATCAGCTACGACTACGGACTGGCCTATCGGAAGGTGGTCTGAAATGAGCACCTGGACGGGCGTGCTAGTCGCCGCGCCGCTGGGCGCTGTCGCCGCCCTTGGGATGCAGAGCCTTTGGGATGCAGGTCGGCCCGAGTTCTACGCGCCTACGACCAGCGTCACGGTCACCGCGCTGGCGCTCGGTGCCCTGGCCAGCGGCCAACCTTCTCCGGAAGCGATGGCGGCCCAGGCCGGTGCACACGCCGGGGCGTTTTCGGACGACTACTACCACCGCATCTATCTGCAGCCGACGCGCATCGAATTCGGCAACCTCGTCACGCAGAGCACCCGCACGGTCGAGGTGTGGAACGCGTTCCCCGACGCCGTCACCATCGACGTGCTCGTCGGTGACACAACCGGTCTCGCGGTGGGCTTCGAGCCACCGAAGCGACTGCGGGGACTCGAGGACATCTTCTATCCCGTCACCGCGACGCTCGACGACCCGAGCTTCGTCGATACCACGCTGACGCTCCATTTCTCGCAGGGCGGCGAGCGCAGCGTGGCTATCAGCTACGGCCGCGTGCTGGTGTTCGGACTGGCGCCGAACTGGGCGAACGGCCTCACCGAACGCATCGAATGGCTGACCGATGTAATGACGATGCGCGACGGCAGCGAGCAGCGCGTTCGGCTGCGCGCCGATCCCCGACGATCGTTCGAGTTCGAGGTCTGGGAGCACGGAGCCGATGTTGGCCTGATCGATCTGCTGTTGTGCGCTTGGCAGTCGCGCGTCTACGCCGTGCCGGTATGGACTGATCGTGGCTGGCTGGCAGTGTCCGTACCGGCGGGATCCACTCAGATCGCCATCGACACTATCAACCACGACTACCACGCTGGCGGACTGGTCATCGTCGGCCTGGGCGCGCGCCAGACGGAGGCCTTGGAAATCGCCTCCACCGCCTCGGGCTCGATCACGCTCAAGCGCGCGACAACCCAGCACTGGCCTGCCGGGGCCTGGATCGCACCGGCCCGCCTTGGCCGCCTGCCAAGTCGGCAAGCAGTCACGCGACCCACAGCCGCGCTTTCGATGGCCCGACTGCGCTTCGATCTCGACGATCTCGGATCGGACGTCGTCTCGGCCGATGTCGCCGCATACCGGGGCGCCGAGGTACTGGTGCGGCGCCCGAATCGGATCGAGGACATCACCGCCGAATACCTGCGGCTCGTCGATGTCTTCGACAACGCCACCGGACTGCCGGTCGTGACCGACGTTCCGAATCGCCCCTTTGTCGTGCGCAGCCACCAGTATCTGCAGCGTGATCGCAACGACATCGCCGCGATGCGTGCGTGGCTCTCTACTCGCGCTGGACGCCAGGCGCCGTTCTGGATGCCTACTTGGGAGCGCAACTTCGAGATAGCCGAATCGATCGCCATCGACGCGCTGAGCCTGCTGATCATTTCGCAGGGGTTCGCCACCTACTTCCAGGCGCTGCCGGGTCGCCAGGACATTGCGCTCTTGCACCGGGATGGCACCTGGTACTTCCGGCATGTCACCGCCTTCGAGTACGCCGGAGGCGTCCTGGAGCGCATCGTCATCGACGAGGCCTTGGGACGCGCTTGTCAGCCAGGCGACTTCTCGCTGTGCTGCTTCCTGGAGCTTGCCCGCCTGGAGAGTGACGCCGTCGAACTGTTCTTCGAGACCGACAGCATCGCTCGGCTGACGATAGCCGCCCGGAGTGTCGACGCATGAGCTACGTCAATGTCGAGGTTAGCGCATTCGATGCGGCGCCCCAGGAGTTGTATCGCTTCGTGCTCAGGGAGACGATCTGGCGCTACACCACTGTCAGCGCGCCGCTCACTTACAACAACGAGATCTACGTGCCAGCGCCGCTGCGGCGCTCAGCCATCGAGCAGACCAAAGAGTTCGGGCGCGCCAGCCTAACGCTCGATGCGTCGGAAGACCTGCCGGTCGCGCAGCCCTTCGTGGTCAGTCCGCCCGATGGCGTGCTGTCGCTGACCGTGTTCCGACAGCATGCCGGCGACGGCGAGTTCATCACCTGGTGGAAAGGTCGCGTGGTGTCGGTCGCATTCGCTCCCGGCACGGTGCAGCTACGCTGCGAACCGATCTTCACGACGCTCAAGCGATCAGGCCTGCGCGCGCACTACCAGATCGGTTGCCGGCATCCGCTCTACAACGGCGGGTGTCGGGTGAACGCGGCCGACTTCCGCGTGACCGGGCTCGTGCAGGCGGTGGCCGGCAACGCAATCTCGGCCCCCGAGTTTCTAGCGAAGCCGGATGGATGGTTTGTCGGCGGACGGTTCGCAGCCTTGGGCAGCCAGCGGATGGTGGTCGCGAGCTCCGGCGGCACGGTGAGTCTTTCTGCCCCCATTCCCGGGCTCGTCGCCGGGCTCAGTTTCGAGGCCTATCCCGGCTGTGACCACACGTTGGCGACCTGCGCGTCGAAGTTCGCCAACCACCTGAACTACGGCGGCTTCCCCTACACGCCGGTGAAGAACCCCTTCACCGGCGACGCCATCGTCTGAGGAGCACCCATGTGGGCCTATCTGATTGTTTGGGTCGTCTCGATGGTGGTGTCGGCGCTGCTGACACCGCGTCCCAAGACCACCACCCCCGAGGCCGGGCAGCTTGAAGCACCGATGGCCTCGACCGACGCGCCGATCCCGGTGCTATTCGGCACGCGCACGATCAAGCAGCCGAACTGCGTCTGGTATGGCGACGTGCGCACGACGCCGATCCGCACCTCTGGAGGCAAGAAGTGATCGTCCGCCACGTCGATGCCAAGACCCTGGGCTACTGCAATGCCGGGCTTCGTCGCTGGTTCCCACGCGACGGCGTGAGCTTCGATGACTTCCGCCAGATCGGTGTCAGCACCGATTGGTTGCGCGCCAGCGGTGATGCGATGGCGATCAAGCTCGCGGAGTCGGTGGAAGTGCGCGCCGCCATGCCCGCCGGGAGTACGTGAGCCATGGGCGGCAAGAGCAAGAAGGTCACGGTCGGCTATCGCTACTACGCCGGCATGCACCTCGCCCTATGCCACGGCCCGGTCGATGCCGTGACCCGGATCGTGGTCGGCGAGCGCACCGCCTGGACGGGTCCGCGCACGACCTCCGGTCGGATCACGATCAACCAGCCCGAGCTTTTTGGTGGCGACGATCGCGAAGGTGGCATCGTCGGCGACGTCGACCTGCTGATGGGCGATCCGTCTCAAGGCCAGAACGACTACTTGGCCAGCAAGCTCGGCGCGTTGGTCCCGACCTTTCGCGGCATCGTCTCCCTGGTGCTACGCCAGGTGCAGCTGTCGGCGATGAACCCCTACGTAAAGCCCTGGCGCATCGAGTGCAAGCGCGTCCTGCGGCAGGCCGATGGCAGCCCGCAGTGGTACTCGGAGAAGGCGGACATCGGCGGCGACATGAATCCCGCCCACATCATCCGTGAATGCCTGGTCGACCGCGTCTGGGGGCGGGGCTACAGCCCAGCCGAGATCGACGACGGCGCCTTCCGGGCGGCTGCTGCCACACTGCATGCAGAAGGCTTCGGTCTGTCGCTGCTCTGGGATCAGCAGCGCGACATCGACAAGTTCATCGAGAATATCCTGCAGCACATCGACGGCTCACTATTCGTGAGCCCGCGCACGGGATTGTTCACGCTGGTGCTCACTCGGGACGGCTACGATGCCGGCGCCCTGCTGCAGCTCGACCCAAGCAACGTCATCAGCCTCGATTCCTTCGAGCGCACCTTGCCCGAGGAGCTGGTCAACCAGCTGACGCTGTCTTATCACGACCGCACGACCGACAAGATGGTGTCGATCTCGGTCCAGGACATTGCCGGCATCGAGATCGCGCTCGGTGAGATCAAAGACGCGAAGGTCAGCTACGAGGGCATCTCCAACGGAGCGCTCGCGGCCCGTGTGGCGATGCGCGATCTGCGGCAATTGTCGTCGCCGCTGGCCAAGGCCACGCTGGTCGCCAGCCGCGTCGCCGCCAGCCTCAACATCGGCGACGTGTTCCGCTTCTCCTGGCCGGAGCTGGGCATCGACACGCTGGTTTTGCGCGTCGCGCAGATCAGCTTCGGCACGCTGACCGATGGTCGCGTGAAGATCGATTGCGTCGAGGATGTCTTCGGACTGCCCCAGGCGGTCTACGTGACGCCGCAGCCCAGCGGCTGGGACGATCCGCGTCAGCCGCCCACCAACGCCAACTTCCGCTACATCGGCGAGTTGCCGTACTGGACGATCGTGCGCGAGATCACCGGCGAGTCGGCGAACGCGCAGGCTGAGGTCGATCCGGATGGCGGCGTGTTGGCCATCGCGGCTGTACGCCCCACCAGCGGCTGCATCAACTTCGGCGTCCAGACCCGCCAGGGCAGCGCCGCGTTCACCGATATTGGCAACGGTGACTTCTGTCCGTCCTGCGTCACGGTCACCGACCTCGACCAGACGGTGAGCGTGCTTCCCTACGCCTCTGGCATCGACCTGGATCTGGTCGCGATCGGCAGCTACGCGTCGATCGGCACCGAACTCATCGCGGTGCGTGGCATCGACACGCAGGCCTCGACCATCACTGTGGATCGCGGCGTGCTCGACACCGTCCCCGCAGAACATGCCGCTGGCACGCGGGTGTACTTCACCGAGGGCTGGCAGTTCTACACACAGACGCAATATCTATCTGGAGAATCCGTCCAGGCCAAGATACTTCCCGCCAGTGGACTCGGCCGGCTCGATCCGTCGCTCGCGACGATCGACAGCTACACCTTCGCGCGGCGGCAGCTTCGGCCCTATCCGGCTGGACGATTTCGGGTCAACGGGTCCAGCTACGACGTGGCGTGGATCACCGGGCCGCTGACAGTAACCTGGGCCCACCGCAGCCGCATCCAGCAGACCGCCGACCTGATCAGTCAGTCGCAGACCAGCATTGGGCCGGAGCCTGGCACGAGCTACACGGTGCGGGTGTACGGCGAGAGCGGCGCGCTGGTCCACACCGAGTCTGGACTGACCGGTACGAGCTGGACTTACTCGATCTCGGCAGAAACGACCGAAAGCGGCATCGGCCGACCTCACGAGCGGCTGTCCGTCACGGTTGAGTCGGTGCGCGACGGCTTCGCGAGTTGGCAGAAGCAGCGAATCGACATCCCCGAGTGCCGCGGCTACGGCATGTTCTACGGCGCCACCTACGGAGAATGATATGGCAGCAATCCAAGGCCCGAACCTGGGCATCAACTACGGCTGGGCATCCCGCGAGTCGGGCTGGAACACCGGCATGGACAGCAACCTGAAACTGCTCGACGCCGTGCTGCAGTTGTCAGTGAAATCGCGCGCACAGGCGACGCCGCCCGCAACCCCTGCCAATGGCGACCGCTACATCGTGGCCGCCAGTCCCACCGGTGTGTGGGCCGGAAAGGCCGGCCAGATTGCCTCACGCGTCGAAGGCGCCTGGTCCTTCTTCGTCCCGAAAATCGGCTGGACTTGCTTCATTGAGGACGAGAGCGTGCTCTCGACCTTCAAGGCAACCGGCTGGAGTCCTGGCTTAGCAGTCTGACCCCGCCCCTCTTCCAACATCACCGAACCCGCCTCACGGCGGGTTTTCTGCTTCTGGAGATCAACATGAACGAACCGGAACGAAATGTCCCCACCGACAAGCTCGGTCTACGGCGCAAGGATGACGTCGAGGACCTGCTCGACCGCGCCGCCGAGCGCGGCGCCGCCCTCGCGCTGAAGCGACTAGGGCTCGAAAGCGACGATGCCGCACAGGACATCCAGGCACTGCGGAATCTGCTTGATGCTTGGCGTGACGCCCGACGAACTGCACAGCACACGGCGATCAAGCTCATCACGACCGCAGTGCTGATGCTCCTGCTCACCGGTCTGGTGATCAAGCTGAAGCTCTTCGGGAGTGGCCAATGATCGAGACATTACTCGGTGGCCTCCTCGGCGGCCTGTTCCGCCTGGCGCCAGAGGGTCTCAAATGGCTTGATCGCAAGGGCGAGCGCGCCCACGAGCTGGCAATGCAGGACAAGGCTCTGGAATTCGAAAAGGTGCGCGGTGCAGGCCGCATGGCCGAGATCGGCGCAGCGGCGGACGCCTCATGGAACAGCGGTGCGATCGAAGCCTTACGCGATGCCGTCCGCAGTCAGCGCGAGCTTTCTGGCGTCAGGTGGGTGGACGCGATGTCGAGCAGCGTGCGACCGGTCATCACCTATTGGTTCATGGCGCTGTACTGCGCAGCCAAGACCGCCGCCTTCGTCGGAGCGATCGATGCCGGTGCGCAGTGGATTCCGGCCATTCAAGCGGCCTGGACCGAGGCCGACCAGGCCCTGTGGGCCGGCGTCCTGAACTTCTGGTTCCTGGGACGCGTGTTCGAGCGAGTGCGGCCGTGATCGAGGTGCCACATACCGCTGTGGATCTGGCCAAGCGGTTCGAGGGCTTCCACCGTGTGCCGAAGGACGCCCCAGACCGGGCGCATCCGTATCTCTGTCCAGCCGGGTTCTGGACGATTGGCTACGGCCACCTGTGCGACGCCCAACATCCGCCGATCACTGTGGTCGATGGCGAGGCCTATCTGGCCCGCGATCTGAACACCGCGCTGACCGCGACGCTGCGGTACTGCCCAGTGCTGGCCACCGAGCCGGAATCGCGACTGGCAGCCATCGTGGATTTCACGTTCAACCTCGGCGGCGGGCGTTTACAAACGTCGACCCTGCGAAGGCGTGTGAACCAGCGCGACTGGGCCGCCGCCGCGAAGGAGCTGCAGCGCTGGATCTATGGCGGCGGCAGAGTGCTGCCCGGCCTTGTGGCCCGGCGAGGCGCCGAGGCGCTCTTGATCCAGTGATCCAAGGCCGGGGGGCGGCCGCCACAGGCTGACTGAGAGGTGTAGGCACATGGAGCATACTCAGTATATGATATGCTTCACATGCATTTTTCTTGGCAATGAGATGACATCGTTCAAGAGCGTTGAAGAACTCATCAAGGCAGCGCGAAATGGGCGCAGTCAGAAGGACTTCGCCGATTTTTTGGGCGTGGATCAGTCGATGGTGAGTAAATACGAGCGCGGCAAAGCCAGCCCGCAGCTCCATGTCATCAACCGTTGTATGCACCTGGTGCATACCACTGATGGCGAGGCGGCTCCTTCGGCAGAACAGCTCGCTGACCGGGTGCGCATGACCTTGGCAGACCCGGAACTGAGACAGGTGCGCTCGGCGCTTTCCCGCTTAGTGGACGCCTTCGCGTCTGAACACGCGCAGACCCGCACGACGGGCGCTGCGCCCCGATAACATAGGAGGCCGTATGGCGACGCAATCGACCATCGAGTGGACCGAGCAGACCTGGAATCCAACCACTGGATGCACCAAGGTTTCTCCTGGCTGCAAACACTGCTACGCCGAAGTGATGGCGCGTCGGCTGCACGCCATGGGCGCACCCGGCTACGAGAATGAGTTTGAGCTCACCGTGCACGAGAACCGGCTGGAACAGCCGTTGACGCGCAAGAAGCCGACCACGTACTTCGTCAACAGCATGAGCGATCTGTTCCACGAGGACGTGCCGGACAAGTTTTTAGACCGCGTGTTCTCGACAATCGATGCTACGCCGCAGCACACCTACCAGATCCTGACCAAACGCGCGGAGCGACTGCCCGAATATTTCGCTCGGCGGGCCTGCCCGCAGAACGTCTGGCTGGGCGTGTCGGTAGAGAACAAGAAGTACGGCGTCCCGCGCATCGACCACCTGCGCAAGGTGGACGCCCACATTCGTTTCCTCTCGGTTGAGCCATTGCTAGAAGACTTGGGCCGAATCAATCTGCGCGACATCCACTGGGTGATCGTCGGCGGCGAATCGGGCCACAAGGCCCGCCCCATGCGCGAGGAATGGGTGGCGAACGTGCAACGGCAAGCCGAAGCAGCTGGAGCAGCATTCTTCTTCAAGCAGTGGGGCGGCTGGGGCGCTGACGGCGTCAAACGTCACAAGAAGGCAAACGGCCGCGTCTTCCGTGGCCGCACATGGGACGACTACCCAGAAGCCGTTGCGCAGGCCTAAAACTTGAACGCGCCCTGGCCCTCAACGTTGGAGGCAGTGGCCCAAAACGAGTGTGCAAGGTCGTGCTTGGCTGCAAGCAGCAGCCAGTACAGCGGCTGATTCTTCGCTCCGGTCAGCAGTTTCATATCGGTGGAAGGCCACACGCCAAGGCCTGCAACCCTGTCACGCCAGAACTGGAAGATCTGCTGTCGAAGTTCCTGTTGGCCCTGAACGATGGACACCTTCTCACGCCATCCGGGCGCAAATGTGTCGAACGGCGAGTTGTCCGTAGTCGCATAGGTCACGACGTTGCGCTGCAAGTCCATCTGGCTGATGTGTACCAGCATATCGATGCGCTTGAGCGTTGACAGTGCGACAACGATGTCGAAGTTCAGCGCGGCCAGATCGAAAGGATCGAGAAACGCGAAGTTCAGGCCATAAGGGTTGAGTTTGTCGATGACCGCTTTCACGGCATCTACCGCCGCGCCCTCGACTTCAACCACCGGCGCCCCCAGCTTGCGCAAGCGGGTTGCGGCGGCTTCACGCCGCTGCTTGTCGAGGTCACCGATGAACACCTGCGAGAACGGCGCATTGCCTTCCTGACTCTTCTTCCAAGCTGCGACGACACCGCCGTCAATCCATTCTCCTGAGTCCCGAACCTTGCATCGCCCCGGCCCGCAAAACAGATCAATGTAGGTCGCCCCACCCTTGCGTGGGCCTAGATACTTCGCGCGCGTGCTGCGCGAAATATCGATGTAGCGGCACAAGTAGTCGTGCTTCTCCTTGGCCCAGACGCCCACTTCCTCTGCAAGCAGTCCATCGTCCCCATCGATCAGCTTTCCCATCGCGCTATCCCCGTGTCGGCCTACACAGCGATCTTTACATTCAAGCTTGACTTCAGGCTTGCCAAACGCGCACGGTGTAAGGCGAGGTACGGTCTGTGCAACGGATTGAGCCAGCGCAACTTCATTCCAGGTCCGACACCCAGCGGAAGCAAGTCCGTTTCCTGCAGCGCAGCCGCAATCACGACCCCACCGTCGTCATCGAAGCTGATGAGGAAGCGATCGAACAATGCATCGAGGTTGGCGCTGAGCAGAAACCCGTTGAACACATCGAGGCGCTCAGCATCCGATGCGCACTCAGCCCACGGCTTGGCGTGACTGGCACGCAGTACCGCAGGAATGGCAACGCCGGTGACTGCACAGGCCCCACCCCAGTAGTCCAACATCGCGTTTCGGAACTTGTCCTGGCCTACGCGCTGGCGAACCAGTCGCTCGACCTCTGTCCCCGCAAGGCCGGCCGGCAACACCGACAACTCCGCCGCCACCGCTTGCTGGTAATCAGTCGCCGCCTGGCTCGGCAGTGACCGCGCAAGGCTGGCCGCGCGACGCAGGAGCACGGAGAGCGCTGCATCGCTTTGCAATGAGAATCTGTCAGTTCCGCATCGCGAATCTGGAAAGCTGCGATCAAGTTCCGTCAGCAAGGTGATCGAAGCTGCAGGTAACTGCACCAGGTAAGCATTCCCCGGAAGGGACACAACGACCTGGACGGGATGACGTGCCGATACCAGGGTGACCCCGTCAACACCGGAATTCAGAACATGCTCGAAGCCACTATCGTTGCCCGTCTTTTCAACCAGGGCGCGCTGCAATGGATTCATTTCGGCCCCGCTGTTGAATAGTCGATACGGTTCCACTCGATGGCCCGCTTCCGCCAGTGCGTATCGATGGCCTGCGTGAAATCGGGTCGGACCAGTTTGGCGCGCGCCTCAACCCACTCCGACGATTCGCGGCGAATCACCAGCCCCTCCAGCGCACCGGGCCGATACCGGCTGGCTGCGGTAGTAACCAGTTGCTTCAAGCCCGCAAGTGAAGTCTTGCCGCGGCTAACTTCAGGAGCCGTCGCCAGGCCAGACTTTGTCGCCAGCGCATTACGCCTCGACGAGCTCCAGAAGCGGCGCGCGCTGCGTTCGTATACGTCGAATACCAAGAACCAATCCGGTAGCGCGCTGTAGTCAAGTGAGTGACGAGCTGCACACCACTCGCCGAAAACGATCAGGTCGGGACGTAGCGCCTCGCGCAACGATTCCTCATGTTGTGTAAGCCAGGCGGGCAAACGCGCAAACTGCCCAGCGTGAGGCTCCAATAGATATTGGCCGCGATTCTGCGTGCGCAGACTGCCGTCAGAGCCAAGGGACAGCCCAAGATTGGCACCGTCCAGCTTCTCCTCCACCACCACATCATCAGCAAGGAGTTTCTTCGCCTCGACAGCAGAGAGCACCTTGTCGTCACGCGGCTGGCCCTGACCTAGCCATGCCAGGTGCGGCGTGTGCGGAAAGCGGAAAAAGTCAGCAGTCATCCGGCCGCTACGCGTGCGGTATACCAGGCATCAGGCAACAACCGTCGAAAACACAGGCCTATCCCCGCCAACCCCGCCTCCGCCACGTACCAGTCGGTCTCGGCGCCGTAAACAATGGGCGGCATCTCATCGAACAGAATCTTTGCAGCTAGCGCGCAGGCCACCCATTTGCGATCTGCGCGGTCTTTCACCAATGGCTCGTGAGCAGGTTCGAGAACGGCAATGTGCTCGCCATTGGCCTCAAGAGAGTCAATGGGCACATGCTCAGCGAGATTTCGATCGATCTTTGATTGCAGGACCCTTAGGCCGTATTCCTGCTCGTGCATGTTGTACGGCATGTTCCGCTCGTACTCATCGCGAACCAGACCCGCTTCGTCCAAAACGATGCGCAGATCCGACTGCTCGAACTCCGCCAACCACTCGTAAACCATTTCGCGCAACTCGATCTCTCGCGGCATCGCGCGCACGGCAAGGTTTGAAAGCTCCTGTACGGCACTGGCCGCCAGCATGACGTTGGTATCAACCAGGTACATTGCCATCCCTCGCCCTCAGCTCCTTCGCCCGTTGAATGGCCAGTGCTGTCTGCTCGCGCGTTTCGCCGAGCGCGTCGCCGAAGAAAAACTCGGGCCAGTTTTTGATGCGCCCGACGTCGTCGAGATCCAGCGTGCGCAACTTCGCTTCTTTGCCCTGTTTCTCAACGAAGTACAACGCGGCATCCTTGAGCGTAACGTCCTTCCTCGCGATCAAGGTCTGTAGCCGCCTGAAGAGGTGCTCGGAGTGAGTCTCAATGACCAACTGCACACCACGCTCAAGGCTGACCTTCGAAAACAGTTCGGCGAGCTTGCTCTGCGCCAGCGGATGCAGATGGCTCTCAGGCTCCTCGATGATGACGATGTGCCCCGGTCGGGCGAACAAGGTCGCCACAATGACCGGAATCACTTGCGAAACGCCGACCCCGACATCCTTGATGTTGCTGAGCTCTCCTTGCTGCTCGATCAGCAACTCGTAACGTGCTGACCTGCCCAGCGCCCTCACGGCCAAACCGTCGGCCAGCTTCATTTCGCGCAACCACTCAATAGCCTGCTCGAACAGCTCGGCCTCCGCCGGCGGCGTCCGGCTACGCTTGAGCGCCTCTTGTCTGGCGACACCGCTGGCGATGAGGGCATCGATGGCCTTCGCGCCGTCATCGCCGATGTGCGCTGGCATACGCCCGGCCCACACGTAATCCCGTTGTGCGAGCCGCCGTACAGGCCCCAGGTAGATGATGCGACCTAATTCATTCAGCAACGCCGGGCCGATTGGGCGAATGGCTTCTGCACGCTTGCCCAACTTGTTCAAGGTCGCGGCTGAAAAAGCGAATGAGCGTTCCGGACGATAGTCGGCACTCTGCTTCAAAGAAGATCGCTCGCCCGCCAGTTGCAGCCGGTACACCCCCGCCTTGCGACGCTGTACGGTGAACCCTTGGCCGTCTTGCCCGAGACGCAGATAGTCCAGCTCGGCGCTTCCCGCCGTGCCGCTCCGATAGCGTGCAGAAAACAGCGTGGACCCCTCCGCATCGCCCGTCTCGCTCCAACGAAACTCGATGCCCACCTGATTCGACTTGGTGCTTTCAGTTGCCGCACCGTGCCGGCAAAGCACGTCCTTGAACTGGCCCAAGGTCACAGAATCTTCGGCATCCGGATTGCCCAGATTGAGATCCAGGTTCGGGTCGTCGCCGTTCACGGTCTGCCGGATTAGCAGCAGACTTTGGATCAGGCTCGACTTGCCGGAAGAATTGGTGCCCAACAGCAAGGTGATGGGCGCCAACCGCACAGGCCCGGTACTGCGCCAGATCTTGAAGTTCTCCAGCTTCAGGTGCGTCAGCATCAGTGCAGCTCCCCGCGTTCCAGCTTGTCCCAGGCTTCCAGCACTAGCCGCTGCGTGCGGTACTCGCCGTGGGCTTTGATGTCGTTGTTCTTTAGCACGCGGAAGGTTTCGGACGGGTAGTCAGCGCCCATCACATCAGCGGGGTCGAGGATATAGCGGAGTTCATCGCGAGTCAGGCCATAGAGGCGGGCGTAGTAGGCATCGAGCTCGGCGCGCAGGACGGCGCGGCGGTCAGCGTCGAAGCGGAACGGAGGGCCTTCAAACCCTAGGTCCTTTGCCCAGCCCGAGAGGTCGTGGGCGGTGTAAGTCAGTTCGAGAACTCGGGGAACGATAAAGGCGACGTCGGATTGTGCATATCGGCTGGGTGGCAGATTTGGCAGCTGCTTTTTCACGTGATACTTCAGGTGCGTCCCTCCGACCTTTTGGCGGGCTGCATAGTCGTGAACCAACGAACATTGGTCGGCAAGCAGACAGGGAAGGCATACATCGCGCTCAGGGGTTGGAAACATCAAGAGCAATGTATCTCCAGTTCCAACGAGTGGCACGATCGATGCGATTACTGTGCGTTCGTTGGTTGCGTTAGTTATATCTCTCCATCCCATCAGCCATGCTCGCTTCCAACCCTTATCGTGAAGACGCTCCTCTACATCTGCCTCACTGACCCAATAGCGCGGTACAACAGAGTAAGCAGGGTCGGCCTTTTCCTTATCGCTTAGGTCGCGACTGTTACCACCGGTTGTATAGGTCGCCCAGCGGTGATCAAACTGGTGAATCAACTTGGCTTCGTACAGCGAAACCAACCCAGGCCCTGGCGCTTCCTCAAACAGGTGGCTGTCGCTCGCCATGTTGTGCGTACCCTGCATGAAACGGATGCCCCACGGATTGCCGTCCGGCCTGCTGTCGTCGATCAGCACTGGCGCGAATCGATACAGTTTCTTAGCCAGCGCGGCATCATATTCGCTGCGGAAAACCGGGCAGGTCAGCGTGTTCGGATTGATCAGCTCGAACTCGTCAGGGGTCAGACTGAATCGGCGACGCGGATCACAAAGGTCCTCAATTGCGAGCAGATAGTGAGAAAGTTGGGCTCGTTCGTGGGTGAGGCCGATGGTGACCAGAGCGAACGGCGTGTCCGGATGAACCGCCGGGAAGATTCGCTTGGCGTTGTCGAAACCAAAGAAGGACACCAGCCGATGCCCATTCACAAGGCTTTGGAAGAATCGCTTGGTCGAGTCATCTGTGCCGATGCCAGATGGCACGATAAATCCAGCGCGGCCATTGACCTGAGTAATCTGGCTGATCGTCTCGGCGAACAATGCATATGTGTTGACGCGGCCGATGCCGGTTAGCGGGTAACGTCCACCATCGTCGCCGTCAACATGCGCGAAATTGCTCGACGCCTCAAAGCTACGGCGAGCCGAAATAAACTCGAAGTACAGCCTCTGCTCTACGTCGCGCTCATGCGGGGAGTGTTCACGATGCGGGAAAAGATGCTGAGCCAGCATGCCTTCGCTCAACCATTGAATTCGCTGAGCGCGCTCGGCTTTGTTCTTCGCTGCTGCGACTAGCAGATTCCGAGAGGCAAAAAATTCCTCCTCCTTTAATTCGACGTGTTCCCAAGGCGGGTTACCCAGCACGCAATCGAAGCCGCCGCTGGCGAACACCTGTGGATAGGCCAAAGGCCAGTGCAGTACGCGCGTCTGCTCGCATACTGATTGGGCCGATGCCAAAGCACCCTGCTGCTGTGCCGGTAGTGCATCGCCCAGCAGCGTCAGATACAGCGTGGCGCTAGTCGGAATTCTGTCCTTGGATGCCGCAGTTTTTGGCAGTAGATAGGCTCCCAACATCAGATCAGCCGCATGCGCCAGTCGGCTGGTTCTGGCCTGCTGCAAGAACGCCTGGTATGCCCCTTCCTTGGCGGCAATCTGCCGCGTGGTGTTTTCCGGTAAGGCCTCCAGCGCTTGCAGCTCGGCAAGACCGCTTCCGGCTGCACTGGCGACATCGAGCTGGCCAAAAGCCCGGGCGTTGCGCTTTCTCTCCAAATCTTTCAGTGCCGTGGCGTTGATCTTGGCGAGCTGCTTGCAGACCTCCTTGTCGTCACCGGACAGCGGCTTGAAGGCGTCCTTGGCGATGCCATGTTCCAGCGCCTTGAGATCTGTGATGCCGAGCAGCGCGTCACCTACCTGCAAATGGTGATCAAGAAAGCCAAGCGGCCGCCCTTCTTCGAAGCCCTCCAGCCACAACGCCGTGCGGGCTAGCTCGATGGCCATGGGATTTCGGTCCACACCGAAAATACACTTCGCCACCACCTCGCGCAAAGCGTGGCGGAAGTCTTGCTCCGTTTGCTCGCCAGCATCGCTGCTGGCAGCCGCGCGCAGTTGTGCGAGCCTTTCTGCCAGGCGGCGCGCAGCAGCGAGCAGGAAGTGCCCGCTACCGCAGGCCGGATCAATCACCCGGATGGCCAGCAATGCTTCCACCGGCGCATCGGGCCGAGCCTCGATCCGCTGGGCAATCACAGGGTCAAGCGCCGACTTGATCAGCTCCTGCACCAATGAATCCGGTGTGTAGTAACTGCCGCTGAGCTTTCGCGCGTTACCGGCCGTGCTGCCCTCGGACGTGAGACCGACGAACCCGAACTTACGGGCGGTGAGATCAATCTCCGGTACTAGCTCGAGCAGGCTCTCATACACGCTGCCTAACTCTTCCGGCCCCATATTCCGGTAGTCCACCGGCGCAAGCGATCCCTTGTGCTTGGCCCAGCGCAGGTTCTGCATTGCAGCGAACAGGTGCGCATTGTCCATGCTGGCGACATCCAAGGCTGGACACTGGCTGGTTGCGAACAACCCGCCCAGCGCTGGCAATGCCATCCGCGGCTCGCCCTCGCTCAAGCCCTTGAAGACGATGCGCAGCGCCTGCCACTGATCATCAAAACGATTGCGCGCACGCCGCTTGAGGCATTGTTCGCGGAGGCGCGAGAGGGCATACCCTTCCGCGTAAGCACGGCGCGCAGCTTGCGCGGCCTTGCTGTCGTCCGCGGGATGCAGCAGGCCACGCTCCTCTACGCTGAACACAAAGATCAGCCGGTAGATCAGACGCAGCAGTTGCTGGAAGTACGCATCCTTGGTCAGCTCGCCGTTGTGCAATGCCGCGCGCAAGGCGTCGTTGTCCGGGTGCTGCAGGAACCCCTCGCCCAGCGTGAGCAGGGCATCGGTGACCCCCAGACGCAGACCATCGCGGACTCGGGTTCCCTCTTCCTGCCCCGCTGCGCGCCAACGCTCCCAGATGCAGTTGGCAGGATCACCGGCTGCGCGACTGGCGTGCAGCAAGCGCCAAACGTTGGCGAATTCGGCGTAGCGCTGGCCGCCGAGCAGGTCGGCGAGGTCCACTTCGAGATAGCTGGGGCGCGTCAGGGTGGCAGCGTCGCGCAGCAAACGAAGCTGCCTGCCGTTGCAGGCCATGCCCCACAGATGGTCTGTGCTTGCATTCAGGAACTCCTGCGCCAACATGAACGCCGACTTCTTGCGCACACCGGCGCCCGGAATCGCGAACCGCGGGTCACCATCGCGCAAGGCCAGCGTATGCGGGGCCACGACCACTGGCACACCGCCGGCGAGCAGGCCCACCGGATAGCGGCGTTCGCCGACCGTGATGCCTGACACTGTCTGCAGCGGGTAGCCGAAGACATCGCGAAGCAGCTCTTGCACAAAGGTTTGGGTCAGGGCCGTGGCGTCCACATCCGTCCGATCCAGTTGCGCGGCGAAGTGCTTCCACTGCGCGCACGCGATCTGGAAGGCGCGGCTGTAATCGTCTTGGAGCTTGAGTCCCTTCGGAGTTCCGTAGTCGGCCTCGGTTTGCCATTGAGCACTGCCGAGCGCAGCCTTCTCCAACTGATCTGGCAGGAACAGTCCGCCCTCCAGCGTCAGTGTGGGCAGGTTGAGTGCGGCGTGGGTTTTTCGCAGTTTTTTCATGTTCTGATCGCTGTCGGCCGTTCGTTACAAGGCATCCGGCAGCAACACATACACGCCCATGACATCCACTGGCAGGCAGGCACTAACGCTGTACTGTCCGACATCGCGAGCCGCCTCTCGCACACGCCGGTGATCCGTCAGCAAAGCTTGCGCACGCCGCTGCGCCAGTTGTTCGAGTTGTGCCGGATGCGCAGAAATGAATTCCAGCGCGGTGCGGATTTCGCGCTCGATGGCGTCTGCCGGAAGGTTGCCCGTGGGCGTGCATCCCAACAGTCGTGCCGCTGCCTCACCTTCAAGCCACTGCGGATTGCTGCGCCCCACGACGGCTAGCGCCACAGCTTCTTCCGCCATCATCTGAAAGGGCTCACGGCGGCGCACATAACCCAGCTGATGGCGCAGGCGCAGTAAGTAGACCGTAGTGACGACCTCGACGCCGTCGGTCAGCGTGGCGGCGCAGCGAGCGGCGACTCCCGCGCCGTTCTCTCCACTGGCGACCAGGCTGGTTTCCAGAAGGTGTTCCGCCAATACACTCACGAGCGGATGGCTGCGATGCAGTTCGTCGAAGTTGATCAGCAGCGGCTTACCGATGCCCTCATCGGCCAGCCGAAGACGCAAAGCCTCCGGAAGATGCTGCGGCAGGAACCGGAACTGCCGCTGGCGCGCGGACTCCAAAGGTGCATTCAGGCGAGCACAGGCACTCTGCACAAAACGCTGGACGTCGGCCTGAGTGCCGAGCGCCTCTTGCTGCTTTTGCCACTCGGGCAACACTTCATCGGGACGGATACGACGCTGCGCAAACACCGTGCGGTTGGCCTTTGCCTTTTCCAGCGCGTCCTGCCATTGGGCCTGTAGCGGTGCGAGGATGCTCTCGGGCTCTCTGAAGTCGAAACTGCCCTGCGGCGACGGCGTCCGACCCTCGCTACGCTTCATAAGCGCCGCCTTGACCAGCGCCTGGTTAATGCGAGCTTCGTCTTCCGGCATGGGCACCAGCACGCCCAACTCTTTTTCGATGGTTTCGCCTTTGCGAAGAATTACGTTCAGCACGAAACCATCTACGGGATTGTCCTGCCCCCAGAGCATGGTGCAACGAACCTCCGGCGATTGCTGACCGAAGCGATCTACACGACCCTCGCGCTGCTCATGGCGCGTGGGGTTCCAGGCAAGGTCGTAGTGAACCACGGCCGTGAACAGATGCTGGAGGTTGATGCCCTCGGACAAGCAGTCGGTCGCCACCAGGATGCGGGACTCGCTCTCATCCATGCTCTCGACTCGTGCACGGCGTTCTTCCGGGGTGTACTCCCCGGTGACCGATTGCACCATCGCCTTGGGGAATACTTGTCGCAGATGCTCGGCGACATAGTGAGCCGTGGCGACGTACCGGCAGAAAACCACGGGCTGGTAGCCGTCCTTCACTAATATCTGGACGTGCCGGATCAGGGCCGCCAGCTTGGGGTCACCGGCTTTGCCGGACAGGCGCTCTGCCTCCCTGATCAATCCCTGGAGTCGCCCGGCCTCTTCGAGTTGCGCGGGTGGTTCGAGATCGCTGCCTTCGAGATTATCCGCTTCGCCATCGTGCAGGCGCTCGTCGGCGAGCAAGTCTTCTGGCTCAAGGCTGCCCTCCAACCGCGTGGTGAGTGCCTTAATGGCAGCAGCAGGAGACGAGGCCACGCAGCGCAACAGCGCCAGCGTGGCGTACCAAATCAGGCGGCCACGACCCTCGCCTTGGCGCTCGATGGTTTCCGCAAGCTCTCGACAGTAGTCCTGAACGGAATCAAAAAACGTACCCCAATCGCCACTCAGTTGATAAGTGACTTCGGTTTTCATACGCCGCGGGAATCCACGGCCATCGCCGGTTTCGGCCTGCCACTCGGTAATATCCTTTCGACGGCGCTGGACGAAATGACGTGCCAGCTCCTGCCGCAATGGATCGCTGGCGGACGTGCGATTTTGCAAGGCGCCGAAACGCGGATCGAGCAAGGACAGCAGGTTGTAGAACGCGCTTTCGTCACCCGAGTGCGGTGTGGCCGTGAGCAGGACCAGGTGCCGGTTTTCATCCTTGACCAAGCGTTGCAACAGCTCGAAGCGCAATTGCTTGCCAGCGCCGCTGCTCGCGCACGTGTGTGCCTCATCTACGATCACGCACTCTGGCGCGATGGCCAGAAAATGCTCGCGGTGCCGTTCGCTCTTGATGTAGTCAAGGCTCACGACCACCACAGGGTAGTGATCGAACAGACTGACCCCGTGCGGAAGATCGCGCTCAACCCGGGCAGCTGATGCCGAGGTCAGAGCAACGGCCTGCAAGTTGAAGCGCGACTCCAGCTCGCTTTGCCATTGCTCCACCAGATGCGGCGGACAGAGCACGGCCACGCGTGCGATCTCACCTCGATCCATCAACTCACGGGCAATCAGACCAGCTTCGATGGTCTTGCCAATACCGACGTCATCAGCGATCAGTAGACGCACTGTGCTGAGACGCAGCGCCATCAACAAAGGCACTAATTGGTAGCCGCGGGGCTCGACCGCGATGTTGCCAAACGAGCGGAATGGCCCCCCACCCGCTCGCAGTTTCAGCCGAAGAGCGTCTCGAAGCAGCAGACCCGCCGCATGGTTGCCGGCCTGATCGGGCTGCGGCCAGGGAAATGTCGCGGGCGCGACTGGCTGCAGCTCAAGCTCTGGAATGAGCGAAATGGTGTCATCGTCAGCGCCGCCGAGGGGTCGTAGGCGCAGCCAATCGCGGCGCGATTCGCTCTGCACCACCCATTCGCGACCCCGCGCGCGAACCAGGTTGCCCGGCATGAAGTCGTGCTCAAGTGTCGTCATTGTTTCTGCTCACGTTGGCCGAACACGTCGGGGTGATTCGCGAACTGCGTTGGCCATTGCGTCGGGTCGCTAAGGTCCAGAACTTTCCAGCCCTTGTCGGCAAGCAGGGCCATCACATCGGGCGCGACGCCATCGAGGAATACCAGGGCCCGAGCGGCCTTGTACTGGCCAGCCGCCGTCGCCGCGCTTTGACTCACCTGCACCTGCAAAGCATCAGGTCGACGCAGACCAGCGGAATCCAGCGCTTGCAACCACTGCCCAAGTTTGTCGTCGTGCTTATGGGCGTCTGACGCAGGCGGTGGCTCCTGCCTCGGCTTCACCTCTGCATTCGCAAGGGCAACCAATACCTTCAACGCGTCGACATTGCGGCGGTTGATGTTCTCGTGGTCGGGCTGGTTGAAATAGGACAGCAGGCATTGATAGCAGCCCGCTTCGCAGATGTGATTGCCCAGCGCATTGATCTGTTCCAGTGATGGCAAGTCCTCCAATCGCCAAGGCCCTTGAGGCACATTGAGGTGAAGCAGCTTGAGTGCGTTGCTCGCGACCTGAGCCAAGCTGGCGGGGTCGCTGGCAATACGAGTCAACACTCCCGCACCACCCTCTGCGGCCTCGTAGAACATCAAAGCCCGCCGTTCGTCTGTCTTTGGCAAGGGCTCGGAAACGAGCTCTGACTCTTCAATCTGGAAGGTCATTTCGATGCCGCGCTTAAGCGCCGCCTGCAAGGTCGCCATCGCCTCCAGCGACAGCTCACGCACAGGCGCGAGAATCAGCAGATTGCGGTGATCCTCGACGAATGGAACGATGCGCTGGTTCGGCACCTTGTCGAGCAGCGCCTCGTCCTTGCCGCTTTCCTCGTCACTACCCGGATCGTCCTGTTTGCTCCAGGTGCCCGTGATGGGATTGATGTAGAAGCCCAGTTGCTCCTTGTCTTTGCGACGTCGCCAGCCACGATTGATGCGCCAAAGGCGCGCGGCCGGTGCATAGGTCAAGAGAGCGAGCGGCTCCTCACCTTGTTTGACCTCGGCTTTGCGTTGCTGGATAACGCCGTCGGGGCCCGGCAAAAAGCGATAGGTGGTCTGGAGCTCGAAGCCCTGGCGCTGTCTGTCTTCATCATTGATGGAGATTCGCTCGACCGGCACCGTTTCTACCGTCTCGATTCGGTATAGCTCACGCACCCAATCGTGATCGGTCAGTAGTGCGTCGCAGTTTTCACAGCGATTGACGACCGGCTGCGCTCCATTGACATCACCCAGATGACCATAGCCGCATTGGCTACAAACCAACGATGAAATGGTGGCGAGCTGACTGTTGCCGGTAATGTGATCAGTCGATCCCACATTGAGTTTGGCGCGAACGACGCGGTACATACGGCCCTGGTGATAGATCAGGCTACGCGGGCCAAACTCCGAGAGGGCCAAAAAGCGAGGGCGACTGACCATACTGCCCTCATCGTCTTTGCCCCCTGCGCTGGTGCCGCCGCGTGCCGGGATCCACGCCATTAACGGCAAGCGCGGGAAGTTGTAGCCCGGCAGAAATCCCTGACTGGCCAGATAGCGGTAGGAATAGAAATCCGAGTTCTGAGTGTTGCCGCTCTTGAGCAATACGGCGTATTGCCGTGCGGCATCCCCGTATCGCCGTTGCGCATTTTGCCGTTCACTGTGTGACGCCGTATGGCTTTTGACGATCTGATCGGCCATGTTCATCTGGGTGCGTGTGGCGTCGAACAGGACGCGCCAGCGCTCCAGAGAATCAGAAAACACCTGCGGTGCACGCTCGATCACTCGGCGCACGTAATCAGCTGAGAACCAGTCGCTGCCCTCAAGTTCTTGCTTCATCTGCGCGACCACACGAGTTGCACTGGCCTGAGCCCGCTCAGTGACCGCAGGATCGTTCAAGGCGTCGTGGTAAGACTTGGTCAGCGGCTTGCCAGGCAGATCAAGATCCAACATGGGGGCGATACTGACGTCGAGCGCGATGCGCGCGCTTGCCAACCAGACAGCCTGCAGATGGCTCTCCACCAGATCGCGATTCGCTAGATCCAGCGTTGGTGCGCGGACGACTCCATGGACCATTTCATTGGCGTGATGGAAAAACCACTGGTCATGCGGGCTGAGAGACGCACAGTAAGTAATGACCAGCGCCTGTTGCCCAGATCGTCCTGCGCGGCCACTTCGCTGGGCGTAGTTAGCGGGCGTCGGCGGGACATTGCGCAGGTAAACCGTATTCAACGCCGAAATATCGACACCCAGTTCCATCGTGGGCGAGCAGAACATCACCGGCAGGCGCTCCAGAGGGGCCTCGTGTGCCGGATTGCCAGCCCAATCCTTGCGATCCTTGTCGGTAAAGCGGAATCGCTGCTCAAGCAACTGGCGGCGCTGCGCGTCGACCTGCGCCGTGTGTTCCTGCGCCTCAAAATCGAACAGCGGATGACTCTGCTGGCGCAGAAGCTCGGCGACGTTCAAATAGAGAGTGCGGAAGAATTGATTGGCGCGCGAGTCTCCGGCCTGCAACCCTTCCTCCGGAAGCTGCCAATCGAGCGCTGCAGCATTCAATCGCCATCCAACCAGCTGCTGATCGATTGAATGCTTTTGGACGTAGCCGTAAAGCGCTGCGGCTTGTAGTAGTGCCTCCACAAGCTCAACCCATTCCGGATCCTTCCAACCGGCAATGTGTCCCGCGACGGACGATTCTTTCCAAAATGTTGAGGTCTTGATGTCGCGAAGCAGACGCGAGCGCGGGCCTCCCGTTACCAGATCCATCCGCGGCTTCCCCCGAAACTCGGGCCGCTTTCCTAGAATCAGGTACTTGGCTGATTCCAGCAGCTCGTCGGGCGCAAAGGCCCAGCGTTCGTTGAGGTAGGCAAAGGCGCTCGTTCGCGCTTTATCCTGCTCGACCGGATCAAGGTAGCGGGTCTCCAAGCACAGGCCGCGACGCATCGCGTCGAAGACCAACTGACAAAGGACCGCCCGACTCGCCGGATTCAGCTTCGCCAGGGCGATGCTTTTTGTGAATGCAGCCGAGTCCGCGCAGAACTCATTGAGGCTTCGGTAGCTGATGGACAACAATCCCAACTGATCGAGATTTGGATTATTGAAACGCCACCCACGGCGCAGATCACGCAGCAATCGATAACCGATGATGTACCGTAGGGTGCGCTGTGCCTCCTGGCGGGCAAGCCCCATTAGCTTTGGGGTGCGCAAATACTCGACGAGCGTGGTCTCATCTGTGCGATCAAAGCCGAGCGCCTTGAAAACAGCATCAGCGAGCTGCTCCTCATTGAGCTCGCCGTTGCTGTTTTGCAGAGCCCCGATGAGCCCTGCACGTAACGTCAGCAGGAAGACAAAATCATTGAAATGGCCTGCTTGCAGCGCAGCATCCTGACGATTGTCAGTGAAGCCGAGTAGCTTGCGTGGATCGGGCTGTCCGCTCGACGGCTCGTCTTCGTTGAATAGCTGACGCAGCGCGGTCAGCGTCAAAATCGTGGTGGCAGAGGATCGTCCTTCACCCGACAGGCTGGCCAATCGGTTGATGTCCTTGCCGTGCGCCTCGTGCAGCTGACCGCACTTCAAGCAAAAACGAAATTTTCCCGGGATGTACCAGAACGATTCACCACTACCCTCTTTCCCCTGCGTATCGATATGGACGCTGATGGGTACCGATTTTTTGTAGTTTTGTTTGACCTTGGGCGGATCGCGGCTCAGGTCCAGCCACGTTTCTGGTAGATCCTCAATATCGCCCCTGTAGGGAAGCATGGGGTCAGCGGGACACAGGAAGCCGTAATGAACGTCTTCATTGTCGTCCGCGGTTACGTCATCGATTTCGCGCGGGCTATAGCTGGCTGAAGCTTGCTTTGACTGCCATACCGGCAGGTACTCCTGACCGCAGTCACGGCAAAAGTGAACGGGATAGAGGTGGACGCCTTCGCCCTGGCGCCCCGGCGCGAAGCGCTGCGCGTCTAACGTGATGTGGCGAACTCCGGGCGCCTCCAGCGTGGCAAGCACCTTCCCAGGGCCGCTGATGAACTGATGAAGTTTGAACGCAAATGGTGGTCGCCCTTGAGGAGTTTTGACCTCATGCGCAGCCACCAGAAATCGCTGTAAGCCACTGCGAGCGACATCAATCGGGCAGCCCGCATCCTTCGCAAGCTTTTCACTGGCAGCCTGAACCGTTATTGGCCTGGCCCGACGTGGTGGCTGGTTGTCGGGTAGTTCGATGCCGAGGCTGAGTTCGACCCAGATAGATAACGGGTCGACTCTGAATTCGTCGAAGCTTGCCCACGAAAAGTCCGGCTTGGCTACAGCCGCCGCCAGTTGAGGCCTAACAGCCTCGACATCCTTCAACGGGTCAGTCACGCGCTCCAGCGTTTCGCCGATGATGTCTTGCTCACTGATAGCCGCGCCAAACAGCTTGCTGGCGACCTCGGCCACCACCCGGTTGCGATCTGTGAGGTTTCCGGTGCTGGACATCGTGGCGGATGTTCCAATGCAGACCAGCTCATTGGCCTCCAAGCGCTCTCGCAAGCGGCGCACGAGCAAGGCCACGTCCGCACCTTGGCGTCCCCGATATGTGTGCAGCTCGTCGAGGACCAAAAACTGCAAACCCTGGCAATGATCCACGACACGCCGATCGACCTCTTCAAATCGCGTCAGGATCAGCTCTAGCATCATGAAGTTGGTGAGCAGAATGTCGGGCGGATTACTGGCAATCGCCTCGCGCTCTGCTGGAGATTCCTGCCCCGTGTAACGAGCGACTGTGAATGGGCGCTGGTTGTCGGGATAGCCGCACAAAAACTTGTCCAACTCCTCGAGCTGACTGTTTGCGAGGGCATTCATCGGATAGATCACGATGGCCCTTGTGCGAGGAGATTTATCCTGATCTTTGGCCTTCAAAATCCGATCGATAATCGGGATGAAGAAAGACAGCGATTTTCCTGAACCCGTCCCCGTCGTAACGACAAAGCTCTGCCGCCCCTGTCCTTTAGCCAGTGCCTGCAGCTGGTGCGCATACAGATGGAGTGGCTGAGCGTTTGCTTCTGCCTTTCCGACCTGGAAAAGCTGTCCGCACGCGCTGTGCAGGATTCCTTCTGCCGCCAACTGCTGAACCGTACCTTTGCGCTGATAGTTCGGGTTTATCTGGACAAGAGGCTCTGGCCAGTAGCGTCCGTCCGCATACTGAAGCTCAACTTCTTCCTTGATGTCTTGCGCAGCAATTCGCGTAAAGCTTCGTGAAAACGAGCTGTATTCACCGACAAGCTGGTCACGAAAGCCGAATACGTTATTCATTTATCTACATCCCCCTGGAACTCGTACCCTGGCGCCATCACCGCGCTCTCGACCCCATAAAGCGTCTGCGTGTTCTCCAACCATAGATGGTGTGCGGTCGGATCCAGGCTGTGATTTGCACTGCAGTCGATCTGCCACCGATGCAGAACGTAGCCGGCGATTGCCGCGCGAACAGAGTGGCGAATCGCTTTGCCATCCATCTGGTAGTCCGTCTTGACCGCGACCGGGTGCTTCAATCCCGGATGCGGCACCAGGATCAGATCAACCATTCGATTCCACTGGTGGTCGCTGGCCGAACGCTCATGGTCTGCAAGCCCGCCATCGAGAGCCTTCGCATCGCTGAATCGCGATAAGACGAAATCGGAGAATCGACTGCGCGAGCGATCGAAAGCGCGTACGTGCCATCGCAACCCGCTGTCCACGAGCGCAAAAGGAACGATGACTCGCCGGCTTTCGCCGCTGGAGACAGACCAGTAGCGAATTGAGAGTGGCCTCCCGAGATGTATCGCTCGGGTCACCAGCGCAAGGGTATCGAGGCGTGGCCTCGCCAGTGGAAGTACGCTGTCACTGGAAATCGGACGACCCGAGCGCTCCTGCAGGCCATCGCCGAAACCGCGAATGAGCCACGAGAGAACCCGCGAGCTCTCGAATTCGAACAGCGGCTCGAACGCAGCGCTTGGAACGTAATTTTTAGCCGAGGTGTCGTAGTCCAGATTCTTCGGTGCGAGAAGCCGATAGGTCTGGAAGTCGCGTGTCGCGGCGGCGGGCTTAATACGAAATCGCGCCTCAAGGTCAGCGCGACGGATTTCTCCACAGAAGTAGGCGTGCAGCTCGATGAATGCGAGGCGCTCCTTCTGCGCCTCACCCACCCGTGCCGGCTTCTGTTCTGGTTGTCGGCTGCTCCCCATGCGCTCGCCCATTTTGACGTATTGTCGTATTTTTTCTTATATCATCCTAATCATATTGATGTCCATCACATTGAGCCAATATCCAGGGGATTGGGTGACGTTGACCTATGATTGGTCGAGCGCAACCGTCTTTACGATGCCCTCGAACTCCTTGAGCACGTCTGGCTGGCGCTGCTTGAGATACCGAACGACGGCGCCGTTCTCCAGCAGCCGCATCAGGTAGCCACGCGCCAACACCAGATTTAGGACGTCCTGGCCGTAGGATTCCTCGACCATCTTGTATTGCCCATGCAAGTTCGCCATTTCTCGCTCCATCTTGGCCATCTGCTCCTGAGTGACTCCCGCCGCCTTGGGTGTTTTTTTCCCCTCGACCAGCATCTCAGCCGGAGTCGCCACGAGCATGGCCTCGACGTAGGAGACGGTCACGTTATTGGCTGAGAGCATGAGCTCGATGCATTCGACCTGCCGGGTGGGTTTCATCTGGCGCAGGAATCGGGACAGCTCGGGCGAGAACTGCCGGTCTTTCAGCAACTCCTGCGCTTCGGGGCAGATTCCATCCAGCAGGCGCATCTTCTTGTTGACGTGGCTGACGTCCATGCTCAGCGCCTTGGCCAAGCGCTCTGGTGACACGCCGCGGTCGATAGCGCGGCGGATCATGTAGTGCTCCTGGATCGTCGAGAGGCGGTTGATCCGGCTGTTGTAGGTGTAGCCCTCGTCATCCTTCGCGACCAGGCAGGGCACAGCGGTCTGACCGAGATCGCGCAGCGCGATCATACGAATGTGCCCGTCCAGCACCATGTAGTTCCCGGACTTCTGGATTTCCGGCGTTATCGACAACGGCTCGATCAGACCGATCTCCTCGATGGACGACCGGATTTGCTTGAACTTCTTCGAGATATCGAGCCCTTCAGGAATCTTCCGGGACGGCAGCAGGTTCGCCAGCGGCACCGACCGCGTTTCCAGCGAAAAGCCCAGCGCGATTTCTTTCACATTGCGCCTCCGCTGGAACCTATGCGGTCCGCCAGGTACTTCGGCAGCGTGTCGAGGCCTTCGGCGCGCATCAGGTTCGCGAAGTGCTCGTCGGCGAGCAGCTGCCGCAGCGCGCCGGTCACGAACAGCAACCGCTGCTGTGCGAACTCCGCCTTTTTCACCAGTAGTCGCTGGCGCTCGACCTCCCGCTGGTACGTCCGCACCAGGCTCGATGGCGTGACATTCGTGCGCTTGCGCGGCGTTCCACGATCAATGGTGCGTCCCAAGGCCATGCGCCGCTCCAGTACCTTCTTGGCCTCGAGCAGTTGCTTCCCACGCAAATCGCCAGACTCGTAGGCCTGCTGCAGCGCAGCCTGAATGGCGCGGTCGTCGCTGCCCGATCCCACGATGGCCAGCGCGGTATTCAGCGGAATGCGTCCTTTCTGCACCGCGACCAGTAGGCGCTCCTCGCCATGCTGCAGAAGAGTCAGGATGCCGCCGACGTACTCTCCCGTCAGACCAGTCTTCGTCGCGATAGCCTTCTTGTCGTAGCCTTGGTCGTGCAGCACCTTGATGCCCGCCAATATCTCGAGGGGCCGGCACTGCCGACGCGCAATGTTCTCGGCCAGACTCATGATGAAGGCATCTTCATCGCTGACGGTGACCACCAGCGCTGGGATTGTCGGCTGCCCCAGTGCCTTGAAGGCCTTCAGACGCCCCTCCCCGCACACAAGCAGGTATCGCTCGGCGCCGTCCGGACCCGGGCGCGGCGTCACCGTGATCGGCTTCTTGAGGCCGATCGCCTGGATGTTGCCGGTGATTTCCTCGAACACTTTGCTGTTGCGCTCGCGGTGGTTGAGCACCTCAATGCGGTCGACTGGAATCATGCGGATGTCACCGCTACCGTTCTTCGTCATGCGGCTCTCCTCAGGCGGGTGCGCTCCGCCATCCCGTATAGGTAGTCGAGGGTGTCGAAGCGATAGCTGTCGAACTCGATGGCGTTCTGATCGGCCAGGCTCAGGCGTGGCTGACCAAAGTCCAGACGCGGCAGCAGAAAATAGTCGAGCGGCGCTTGATTGGATTGATCGAGACGCACCGCGACCGTGATGTCCGGCAGCAAGCCGGTGTCGAAGCGAATTTTCCAGCGGCTGCGGCCGGACGCCGGGACGGTGCAGCGCGCCAGCACGAGTGAGACGCTGAACTCGTGATTCACCTGTAGCAGATCAGTCGCCGGATCCCGGACGACGTGACCGCCGACCTTGGCGATCTCCGCTTCAGTCTGAGCGACGATGCCGGGGTGCATCTGCCGCAGGAGGCGGTTGACCTCGATGTGTCGGTAATCCCGATCCGGCGTGAATCCGACCCGCTCGTACGCGCGGATCAGCCCGCCGAAGCGGAACGAGTACACCGATGACGACGGCATGCCGTCGGTCTCGTCGATGATCAAGCTGGTGAGCAAACCGCGCGTCATGTAGAGCTGCCGCAGTCGCTCGATCAGCTCGTCATCGGTGTAGCGCCGTGACCGGGCGCGAATAATGCCCTGGGCGGTAAAGAACACGTCGGACGGCACGATGGCCTCGAACGCGTGCTCCTTCTTGATCCACATCTCTGGCGTATTGATCACCCGCAGTTTCTTGAGCTTGAACGAGATGCGGTTGTAGACGTTGTTGCCGACGTACTTCTCGTTTGTGAGCACCTGGTGGACGGTGGCGCGTGTCCAGTCACGGTCGAGATCGGTGCGCAGCTTCGTGGCATTCAGACGCTCGGCGATTTCTGCCTCGACCAGACCCTCGTCAATGAACCAGCGGTAGATCTGATTGACCGTGCGCACCTCGTCTTCGGGGCCGGGCATCAGGATCACGCGGTCGGTCTGCAGACTCTTGTGCTCGCCACGGGTCAGCTCGCTTTTCATCGAGCCATGCTGGTCGATCAGGACGCGGCGCAGGCCGTAGCCAGCTGGCCCGCCCTGCCGGTAGCCGAGCTCGATCAGGCGACATTGCCCGGCGAACACCTTGGCCGACAGCTCGCGGCTGTACTCGCCCGCCATCGCGCGCTTGACGCCTTTGACGATGGTGGACACCGGCGAGCCGTCGTTCTCGAACTGCTCGGCGCAGTAGGCCACCTGGATGCCGGCACGCTTGCAGATGTACTCGTAGTAGGCGCTCTCGTCGGCATCCTGGAATCGCCCCCAGCGGCTGACGTCGTAGACCAGGATGATGGTGAAGTCGGCGGTGCCTGCCTCCACGTCCTTGATCAGTTTCTGGAGCGAGTGACGGCCGTCAATGCGCAGACCGCTCTTGCCTGCGTCCGTGTAGGTGCGGACGATCTCGATGCCGCGCCGCTCGGCGTAGTCACGGATCTTGTCGGCCTGGTTCTCGGTGGAATACTGCTGGTGCTCGGTGGACATGCGCACGTACTCCACCGCCCGGAACTTAGGGGTTGGGGTCGCCTCCCCGTTGTTTTGTTCGGTTCGCTGCATGATTCCGGTCGCCTTTGTCGTGTGTGATGGCGCTCGGATACGTGCCGACAGGTAGCAGCATTCGCTGGCCCTTGCTTAGCCCAGCAATGCAATGGTGCGATGAAATCCCTGCGTCGTGAATCGAGAGCGCGCCCGAGCGTCAAAGTAACAGCGGGACGGCTTCACTCCTATCGCGTCCTCTCTTTGCAACGCCCGCACAAAGTGCCGGGCATGCCTGATATCCAAGTGATTTCCGCCATCCACGCGTTCGTCTTTGCAACGCAGTTCAACGGTGCTGGCACGATGCGGTAGAGGCCAGGCTGCAGCGCAACCATCGGCGCGCACGCGTCCATCTTTGCAATCGTGGCCGTTGCTGCAGCATGGCGACGAGTGCGCTGTTGCTGCTTGTTGCGCTCTCGATATTCGGGATGCGTGCGCCGGTACTCGCGCCAGTAGTCAGGATTGCGAACGGACCACGCGTGCTGGGCGCTACGCTGGTTTTCCTGGTAGTCCGGGTCGCTTCTGCGCTTGCCCTTGTGCCACCGTCGCCGTCGCTCACGTTGGCACGCGGCCGCTTTGCAATAGGCCTGTCGAGGAACCTGGGGCCGAGGCCTGAATAGTTGTCTACATGCCGCGCACAACCGCTTTTCCATAAAATGGTCTCCATGCTCGAAATCTGCATGAAGAATTCAGCCGTCATGCCACCTGGGGATAACGAGCCTCCGCCGCACTATCATTACGGCATGAGCCGCTTCCTTTTCGCGCCAATCATTCCACGGGCAGCCCCATGGGCCGAGCCCTTGTGGATCACCGCTTTCCGCGGATACTGCTACCGAGTGGAGCGCATGGAATGAAGTTCGAGGTTTACTGCGACGAGGCGCATCAGGACGTACTGACCTCGCAACGTCCCCGAGCCACCCATCTCATGATCGGCAGCCTGTGGCTCCCTGCCGACCTGCGGGCCGAGATCAAGGCAAAGATTGGCGCCCTACGCGAACGACACCAGGCCTGGGGTGAGATCAAGTGGAGCAAAGCCTCACCCAATCGCCGCGACTTCTACATCGAACTGGTCGACCTATTTGTCGGATACGGCGACAACCTTAGATTCCGTTGCATCGCGGTTGAGCGCGCACAGGTCGATCTGGCGCTGCATGACAACGATGGCGAGTTGGGGTTTTACAAGTTCTATTACCAGCTACTCCACCACTGGATTCTCGACCGCAACGACTACAGCATCTACTGCGACGTCAAAAGCAATCGTGATCCCAAGCGACTGCCCGTCCTGACGACGTGTCTGGCACGCGCCAACCTGACGTCGACCATCGAGAACATTCAGTCACTGCCGTCGCATGAAGTCGTTCTGATTCAGCTCTGCGACCTTCTGCTGGGCGCAGCCAGTAGCCGCATCAACGAGACCCTCAAGCCAGGAACCGTCAAATCGAGCGTTGTCGAGCGCCTCGAATCCGCGCTGGGCCGTCCCCTCGCACCAACCCCCAAAGCCGAAGAGAAATTCAACATCTTCAAAATTCGGCTGCAGGGGGGCTGGTAATGGCACTGCCCCCATTAGTTCAGTACGCAACGGCGGCCGAGTACCGAACACACTATGAGCGAGTTTATTGCCGCGGGCAGATCACTACCTTCGACGGCATTCGCGTCTTCTTCTCACCCGATAAATTCGGGCACATGTTCTACGAGAGCACGGCGCGCGATGGGCGTAAGGACGCCTTCTCGCAGGTGCGGGCCGAGCGCATTGATTGGATCAAGTTGACCCTGGAGCATCAGCAGGCGACCCTGTTCCAGGGCTGGGACAAGAAATCCCGGGCATACGACGCCACTCGGCGTGTTGCCGTGGTCTATGAGGATTTTGTCGTCGTGATCGCGATGAAACTCAACCGCGCCGGAGTCCTACAGGCCAACTTCGTGACCTGCTATCAGGCGGACAACAGCATCGGGAAGATCCGAACCTCGCCAGCTTGGACGCGGGCGGATTGCTTGACGGCCCTCGGAGCGGGGCCCTAGAAATAATTTGGCCGCTGATTCGCTACGCGGGTTCAGCGGCCGAGACCTCGATTGGTTCAAAGCCGATAGGCAGTGAACTCGGAGGTGATGGTCGAGCAAAACGTTGCCTTTTGTCAAGTAGCGTTGACGCCTCACCGCTACATAGCTATCTACTTTTTATCATTTATAATCAATATCTTAAATAACATGAAGTCGTAACCGCATGTCCCTCGACGACATCAAGAAACCCGCGTCCATCCTGGCTGCCGTCGGCGAATGCCGCAGGCTAGGCAGGGATGCGTTTCTAGCCAAGTATGGCTTCGGCGCTGCGCGCGAGTACTTCCTCGTCATCGATGGTGAGCGGTTCGACTCCAAGGCAATTGTAGGCGCGGCTCACGGCTTCGAGTTTCCCCGTCAGGGTGCCTTGCGCTCGACGGACTTCAGTGGCGGTGCGGCGACCGTGGCCCGCAAGCTCGATGAACTCGGATTCAAGGTCGAACAGGGTGCCGGTGCCGCTCCAGCCCATCCTGGTGTCGCCGCCGAGTCCCCCCTATCGACGCTCCTGAAATCCGGTTCGATCTACACGCGCGAGGCCCTGAAAAAGCTCCTGGATACCCAGGACGCGACCATCAACACAGGCATCTTCCGGCCGGCGGGTTCTTCGTCTGTCTTGATCTTCATCACCAAGAACAAGACTTCGGATCGCACCCAGTACGAGGATCACCTTGACGGCGATACGCTCCATTGCCAGGGACAGAGCGCAGGTCGCACGGATGCGTTGCTCATTGAGCACCGCCAGCGTGGCCTGGAGCTGCTGGTGTTCTATCGCGAAAGCAAGTACGAGCATCCCGGCGCCGGTTTTCGGTTCGAGGGGCGCTTCAATTACGTCTCTCACTCCGGGACGAAACCGGCCAATTTCGTCCTGCAGCGCAAGTCGACAAGCCTCGATCAGGCGGCGACCGAGGCCGAGAGCGCCGGCGCATTCGATCCCGCCAACATCGAGGATGCGCGCAAGAAAACGCTGGCCGCCATCGTTCGGCGTCAGGGCCAGCCGGCCTTTCGCCGGGCGCTGCTCGCTGCATACGGCGGATGCTGTGCGGTGACGGGCACCGCCATCGCCGAAGTCTTGGAAGCTGCTCACATCGTGCCGTACCAGGGGCCCAAGACCAATCACGTGAGCAACGGTCTCCTGCTTCGCGCAGACCTCCACACCTTGTTCGACTTGGGCCTGATTGCGGTCAACGAAGCAACCTTCGAACTGGTCGTCTCTCCAAACCTTCAGGGCACCGACTACGCTCAATGGGCCGGGCAACGACTGCGACTGCCGAGCGCCGCAGGAGAACGTCCGAGCTCGGCGGCACTCCGCGCGCATCGTCAGTCTTGTGGGCTGTAGGCGTATGCATCAGCTGGCAGACCTCTTCGACCAGGCGCAGCGGCAATCCATCAAGGACGCTCCCCTGTGGATGGGTGCCCGACATCCGACCTGGTACCCACTCTTTCACGATAAGCCGCGTGCGCTGGACGTACTGGTAAATGAAGCATTCCGGCGCGTTCGCCACGTGGGCGGTGATGTGTGGCTCAAGGCGCTCGTCCCAAGCCTGCTCGACTTCAAGAGCATCAACAACGCCTCGTCCGCGCTCGCCGAACTACGCGCGTACGGCGGCCTGCTCGAAGCGGGATTCACGGTCACGCCGATACCGCGGAAAAGCAGCGCCACGCCCGACTTCACTGTCGACGCAGGCGACGGGCCGATCACGGTTGAGGTGTTCTCCAAGCACCAGGACAAGCAGCAGGACGATCTGCTCAATGCAGTGCATTCGACAGGAGCTGCGCTGCCAGCCGAAGTCGAGCGACGCACTCGACAAATGGGCTCGACGACGATCACGACGACGGTGACGGTGTTGAATCCAGGCGGAGTCCCCAATCCGTCCAAGCCGCACGACAGTGTCCAAGCGAACGTCATCAGCCGCGTGTGCGGGATCAAGCAGGACGAATCCCAGGTTCCGGATGATCGGCCTGCGATCCTGATCGCGGACTTCGGTCACTTCGGCGGCCCAGTCGGTGCTGAATTCCTGAAGCCGGATCAGGCCGCGCCCGTCGAGAGTGGCCACCACGGAATTACATGCGGCGCGATCTGGTACGCGCTTTACGGATGGAAGGGAGCGCCAATCTTCGAGGAAGGGTCGCACCGCCTGGTGCCCATGGGGCATGACGGGCGGTTCCGATTGGCCGGCCCAAAGAAATCCAAACTTTCAGCGGTGCTGGCTGTGTTCGCCGAGGGCGCGGTTCTGCTCGAAAACCCCTGGGCCACCCGCCAGCTCACTGAGCAGTCACGTTGGTCGTTGGTCAAGTTCCCCTGGTTCAACGTGGCGCGGTCTATCGCCGCCTGGCATACCGGCGATTGCGCCGCCCAAGTCGACCAGCAACGCCGGATGATTGAGGCAATGGAGCGAAACTCGACGCGGATGCAATGGTGAGGAAAGTCCGTATCGGACAGATGTGATTTGACATGTCGTATTTGACATGTTCAAATAGCGCCACACTCCCTGCCGAGTCCTCCGATGCTCAAGTTCAACCCAGGCTCCTTTGCCGACATTTCCGATACGCCCACAGCTCTGGGCCTCTGGAAGCTCCTCAACGAGCCGACCTCCCTAATCCGCCTAGAGACCGCTTCATACCTGAAGCGCCCGGCATTGGAACCGCTGCAGCCATTCCTGCTGGCAGCATTCGGTGACGAAATTCGTGCGGATCGTTGGAAACAGATGATGGGCCGTATGACCCGCCAGATCATGGAGCACCACGGCTACGCGCTCGATCAGCCTGGCGTGCGGATTCGGGGCGGCGAGCTGTTCACGAGCGCCGCTCGATACAAGAAGCTGTGAACGATCCGGGAGAACCGCAATGAATACGAACAAGACCAGTACATCCCCGACTGTCGAGCAATTCAAGCAGGCGCTCCTCGCGCTGCGTCCCGTCAGCCCAAAGCACCTGGCCATGCTGAAGGCGCACTTCAACGCGCCGGTCCGAGAAATGACCGCCACTCAGCTGGCGGAGGCCGCGGGCTACGCCAACTACGCCGCCGTCAACATGCAGTACGGGACGTTCGCCAAATCCATCGCCGAGCATTTGGGCCTGGGCGCACCGATGCAGTCGGAGGCCGGCGATCCGGTGTGGACCAGCGTGATCGCCTCCGGAGCCGCGGGCAGCGCCGACTCACCCCACTACGTGTGGACGCTCCGACCCGAACTCGTCGCCGCCCTGACCGAGCTTCCGTGGGGCTTCGTTAAAAAAAAGCCCGCGTGACGGGCGGCGGCTCGACCGGGTCACTGTCAGCCGCGCGGTACGACGCACATCGATCCATCGCGACGGCATTCAGGCAGTCGCATCTCGGGCGCATGGCGACACTCGAGGTACTCGACGCTTGTCGCAGGCAGATGGAAACGCGCGCGCTGGCCGAGCGGGCGATCATCGGGGCCGGATACCGATGCAATGGCTTTCTGTGGAACCGTGATCTAGAGCTGTACCTCGATATCCAGGACGAACATGTCGAGGTCGCCTTCCTGGCCAAAGGCTGGAGCGATCCGGGATTTCGCCTGGGCCAGATCGTTCGCCTCCCGCCGGACAGCGCAGCACACGATGAGGGCGTCGAGCGGCTGCGGAGGTTCTGCACCCTCAACGGCGTGGTGATGACCGTTGGCACGAATCTCGACGGCATCGAGGTGGTGCTGGAGTCCCTGATCTACTCCGCTGGCTTCAACGCCGAGTCGTTAGCTGCTGCGCTGGATACCTTGCGTGAATGCACGGCAGCGACGAGTCCTTCCGTGCTCGAAATGGACTGATCGCGGCGCCAGGGCTACTATTGGCCCAGGTGCCCACCTTACTTGCACACGAGTAAAAACAGGCGCGTCGTTCGCTGTCATCGAAAAACCTAACCTTTGAGCCTCGTCGTCGGGGACTTAAACGTGTGCGTCTGACCCGAAGTCGACGTGGCATCGAGGAAAAGGTTTGTCATGACTATCAGAGAATTTGCGCACTCTGCGCAGCAGCACCTCCAGGCTCGCACCGGCAGTCCCTTCAAGCGAGCCCACATCTATGAACTCCTGGCGGCGTCGTTTGGGTTCAATTCCTACGCGGCGATCAGCGCCGACGCGGTGTTCACGCGACGGCCGGACGGCCCCAGGGACTTCGCGTCGCAGCTCGGTGCAATCCGACAGCGATGCATAGAGCTCGGGTATCAGCCTGCAACGGCCGATGCCGCCACAACCGATTTGGCGGCCCTCCTTTCAGAGCACCAGATCGATGTCGTCAGCCTGCCCCAGTTGGTGGCCGAGCTGCTCGCGGATCGGAGTGGTCATATTTGGGATGACGATGATCACGAAGCTGATGATCCTCATGAACCGCCCAAGCGAATCCTGCCCGACCCGTTCGATGATGAAGAAATCTCGCCGGCCCTCCTGCAGGGTCTGGAGACCGCGGCCGAGAAAGGCAACGGGCTTGCTCACTATGCCCTTGCGCTCATCTACGACCGCGACCAAGAGGATGAAGGCCAGCAGGCGATCAGCCCCTACTGGCATTCCCAGGCCCAACAGGGTCGTGTACTGACGGGCGTGCAAATCGAGTGGGCCGAGGCGTATGCGAAAAAGCGCGCCGATTCCGACAAATACGCCCTTCACCTTCGAGCGGCTGCCGGCCTCGGAAACCGGCATGCCTTGCTGGATCTCGCCGACCGCTTCAAGGATCCCTCGTTTTTTGAGAAGGACAGCGAGGGGCATGTCGACGACCCGGCCAGGGTTGCCGAGATCGCCGCACGCTTGGGACGAGAGAAGGACGCACGACGCTGGCTGGCCATCGCCGCCGAAGCGGGCGACATCGGAGCGATGCGCCAACTTATCGATGAATACGATCACGGCAATCTGCAGCAATGCTGGACGTGGCTGTATCTCGCTCGGTTGGCGGGCACCGACCTGACTCAGGCCAAGCACTATGCGATCAATGAAGACGGCTCCGCGTATGACGACGACGTTGGCGGGCCGGCCTTCGTGGCCGGCGACGACGGGGTGGAGCTGATCGCTCTGCCGCCGGAGCAGGACGCCGTGGCACAAGCTGAGGCGGAGAGATTGTTCAGTCGCTACCAGCAACCTCGGTAGCCGACTGGCGCCGCCCCAGCCAGCACCTGGGGCGACGTCTCTGGTTCTATTTGTCTGCCATATGTGGCAGACTATTGGCGTTTCCATGCCAGATATGGCCGATGAAGACGACCGCCACACCACCGATTGCTGTGCAGGCCCAGATGCGGGTGTACGCCGAAAACATTCGGGCAGCCCGCCAGAGGCGGCGGCTGTCCGCCGCCCAGCTCGCGGAGAAGGCGGGCGTCAGCGTCCGCACCCTACACCGGATCGAGAGCGGCGAGCCAGGCGTCGCATTTGCGCACGTCGCGTGCGTGCTGTGGGCCATGAATCTGCTGCCCAACATCGCCGACCCCAAGACCGACGAGGAAGGGCTGCGCGTGGAACTGAGCCGCACCCGCAAGACCTCCAGTCGCCACCGCGAGCTGCTCCGTGACCTCTGAACGCAGCTGCGTAGTCTGGATCTACCTCCCGGGTGGCGCGGGCGCCGTGCCCTGCGGCGCCCTGACCGTCGACCAGGCGGCCCGGAACACGAATGCCGAGTTCACCTACGGCACCCGCTACCTCGCGCGCGAGGACGCCATTGCGCTGGATCCGGTGCACCTACCCCTGAAGGCGGCCGGCTTCAAAGCCGATCACCTGTTCGGCGCGATCCGCGACGCCGCGCCAGACAGTTGGGGTCGCAAGGTGCTGGAGCTGCGACACGCCGCCCTCCAGTACAACGAGTTCGGCGAGCTGCCGGAGCTCGAGTACCTGCTCAAATCCTCCGGTGACCGCATCGGCGCATTGGCCTTCACCGAAGGTACCGGCACCCCGCCCGCCCTACCGACGCGAATCGCCATGCTGGGCCTGGCCGATGCCATCCACGCCGTGGAAACCGGCAAGGCCGTGACGCAGGCCCAGGGCGATCTGCTCACTGGCTCGCTCGGCGGCGCGCGGCCGAAATCGTCGTACCAGGACCCTCACGCTTCGATGATCCTGAAGTTCGGGCGCCACGATGACCGCTTCGATCAGGTGCGCGCCGAGAAGGCGATGCTCGACATGGCGGAGGCCTGCGGTTTCGAGGTGCCGGCCCGTGAGTTCGTGCAGGTCGATGGAACGAACGCGCTCGGCATCCATCGTTTCGACCGCGAGCGGATCAAGGGCCAGCACTACCCGCGCCACTACCTCAGCGCCAAGACGCTGCTCGGCCAGTACGGGGAAACCGAGGTCGGAAGTTATCCGGCCTTCGCGGATGAGCTGCGCCGGTGGTCAGACCAACCCGCCAAGGATTGCCATGAGCTGTTCGGGCGCATGCTGTTCAGCATCGCCACCGGCAACCGCGACGATCACGCCAAGAATCACGGCGTACTCCACGTGGCCGGGACCACCTACCGCCTCGCCCCCGCATTCGACCTTGTGCCGATGCCGCAGGTGAGCACCACGTATCGCCAAGCGATGATCGTCGGTCTGCAGGGCCAGGAGTCGAACTTCGCCAACGCGCTCAGCGCGGTTCAGCACTTCATGCTGAACGAGGACGATGCACGGGCCATCGCCGGACGGGTCAGCGATGTCGTCGCGTCCTGGCGGAAATTCTTCGCCGACGCAGGCGTGCGCGACGCCGACATGACATTCGTCCAGGCCTGCTTCGACGTCGGCCGCATCGCTATCTGAGTCCGGCAGTTCGATTCCGTGTTTGGGAACTGAACCCGCGTCCGGTCCGCATTTACTCTTTAGAGATCAGGGCGTTTCTGCCCATTTGCACCTAATCACTCTCATCTTGTGTAGAGTCTGGGTCTAACTCGTGGTGCCGTAGCACCACCAATTTAGGCTCCAAGAGGGGCCAAGGAAGTCTTAAAACCCCATAGAAATGTGGGGTTTTTTATTGCCCGTCGTCCAAGCACGTCCGGGTAACTCCGATTGAATCCGGGGGTAAATACGGGTAACTATCCGGGTAAGTCGCTTACCCGCCAACCTGTTACCCGTGTTTGAGTTACCCGCCATGCCTCTAACGGATACCGCCTGCCGCACCGCCAAGCCACAAGCCAAGCCGCACAAGCTCACTGACTCTGGTGGCCTGTTCCTGTTGGTCAATGCCAATGGCTCCAAGTGGTGGCGATTGCGCTACAGCTTCGCGGGCAAGGAGCAGATGCTCTCGCTGGGCACATACCCGGACGTGAGCCTGAAAGATGCACGCGAGCGCCGGGACGAGGCCCGCAAGCTGATCGCCAATGGCATCAATCCGTCTCTACAACGGCAGCAGGACAAGCGCCGCAGCGCCGAAGCCAGTGCCTACTCATTCGAGACGGTAGCCAGAGAGTGGTATGCGAAATTCGCGCCTGGCTGGGCAGAGTCGCATGGCGAGAAGATCATCCGGCGTTTCGAGCGCGACATTTTCCCGTGGCTAGGTGCGCGGCCGATATCGGAGATCACACCGCCAGAACTGCTAGCCGCACTGCGCAAGATCGAAGCGCGCGGCGCTGTGGAGACTGCACACCGCGTCCACCAGAATTGCGGGCAGGTATTCCGCTATGCCGTCGCCACAGGGCGTGCCGAGCGCGATCCCTGCGGGGATCTTCGTGGCGCGTTGCCGCCGGTGAAGCAACAGCACCATGCGTCCATCACCGACCCTCAAGCCATTGGCGAGCTGTTGCGTGCGGTGCAGGGCTATAGCGGCTCCCTGGTGACGCGCTGCGCCCTGCAACTGGCACCCCTGGTATTCGTGCGGCCTGGCGAGTTGCGGCGCGCAGAGTGGGCAGAGATCGACTTCGATGCAGCCGAGTGGCGCATACCTGCCGAAAAAATGAAGTCACGCGCCCTGCATATCGTGCCGCTGGCGGTGCAGGCGGTTGCCATCTTGCGTGAGCTGCAACCACTTACAGGGCGCGGGCGGTATGTGTTTCCTAGTGGGCGCGGCCCTAGCCGATGCATGAGTGAGAACGGGGTGCTGTCGGCGCTGCGTCGCATGGGCTACAGCGGCGAGCAAATGACGGGCCACGGCTTCCGCAGCATGGCGTCCACGCTGCTGAATGAGCAGGGATGGCCGCGCGATGCCATCGAGCGGCAACTGGCGCACGGTGAGCGCGACAAGGTGCGCGCTGCATACAACTACGCAGAGCACCTACCAGAGCGCCGCCGCATGATGCAGGCATGGGCCGACTACCTAGCCAGCCTCGCCGCTGGCACCGGCAAGGTTGTGGCTATCCGTGCCAAGGCGATGGCCTGAGCGTTAGGCAGGCTGCATCCCTACTCACACAGCGCATAGCGCCTGTTGCTGCCTGCCCTGTAGGGGTGGGCGCACGTCCCCGTTTTAGTGGGGTGTGCGCATGGCCGGGAGACTAGATTCGCCAAAGCAGCGGCAACACTGGCAACACAGTGGCAACAGGGGCATGGAATGCCCGTGGTCATTGGGCTGTAGCTGTTGCCAGTCTTTGTATTTTAAGTGGCAACACACTGGCAACAGACCGGCAACAGTGATTGTGATGAGGCAGAGCCGGGGGCGGGTTGAAAAGTTGTCCGACCCGTCTTCTAGACCGGCGTGGTGACGTATTTTGCGTATGCGGGAAATTGGGACGGGGGGGGTGTTCTGAGGGTGTGGGCATTGCACAACGAGACGGTTTAGCTGCCGTTCGCAGGCCCCGATTCATGGTGAGTGAGCAGTGCCGTGCTGCTGTGAAAACGCCGAAATAATCGTGCCCGCGCCCCCTTCCCTGCGCCGATTCTTGTTGCGCGCTATCGCATTCTGTCGCACTGTTTCGATATGGAAGAAAAGTCGCTTTCGCCTTGGGCAGTGATGGACCTGAGAGCATGGTGGGAAAGCCTTGCCGACGAAGCCTCACCATCGACTGAGACCGACAACAATGGGCAATACGCGGTGCGAGAAGTTGCGCCGATCCCAGTAATTCCAATGCTGGGTGGGCATTGCGATGCACTGCTGAACCTAGAGCTTTTGGTTCGAAATGCCGAATCTGGAGATAGGGCGGCTTGGGCGCGCTTGTATGGTTTCGCCAGTTTCGCAATGCAGGAGGGATATGCGCTGCCTGACCCTCTGCACCACTTTATCGCCGACAGGCTAGCCCTTATCTCTCGCTTGCTCGGCGATGGCGATCCCATTGACAACGCCTGGCGCAATGAGCTGGCGAATGCTGTCAAAGGCAAAAAATTGAAGCGCAAGAGCGACCGTCGCTTCAACAAAGATTTGATTCATATGGAGCATCGCTTCAATGTCGCTCAGGGCATGAAGCCGGGAGCTTCGCACAAGCATCTCTCGCAGCAATTCCACATGTCTACAGCGTCAGTGAAACGATTGCTGGCACCCTCTAAAACAAAGGGCAGTGGCAAGATGTGAAGGATTGGCGGGGGTGAAATGTAACGCTACATACCCGTCATCTTTTTCCCGCATCCGATAGGCGGGACTCTGGCTTCACTTGATAACCACAAGTGAGGCCATGAATGACCACCGAAGTTCGGTTTTGCAGAATCAGTGAGGCGTGCCGCATCGCCGGTATCGGCAAGTCTCAAGTTTTTGCCCTTCAACGCGAAGGGAGATTCCCGCCCTGCATCAAGCTCTCGCCGCGTGTCACGGTCTGGCGGTATGACGAGCTTTTGTCCTGGATTGAAGCCCGCACCGCAGAGGCTCGCACTCCGAGGGCCGTGCGGTGATTGGCCTACATCCTGGCGGTATCGAGTGCCGCACTGCACTAGCCGCTGATCGCTTCCCAGCGGGCTTCGCAGCGTGCCGCAACTGCAAGTGGTTTTGGAGCGACCGCAGCGACCGCGACGACCCCGATGGCTGGTGCGGGATTGACGATGCAACCGGGCAACGCTCCCTGATCGCCAAGCCTCGCGTGCCCTGTTCTCACACCTGCAACAGATTCGAGCCGCGCCATGATGACCGCGCCTGATCGTTCGCAGGAAGTTGCGCCCGCGCAATGGCGCGCGCAGTATTCACAGCGGAGCCTAGTAACCTCCACAAACAGCGGTGCCCACGTCCGAAATACCCGTGGTTTTTTTGTGTCTGGCGTTCCTGCCTGCAAGGGCGAGGAGTGCCTGTATCCGGTTCACGCCGGGAGGTGGCGGAAACACAAGACCCGCAAGGGGAATACCGCCAGCCGTCTGTTTGCGGTTACTAGCCTCCCGGCACCTTTTTTGGGGTGCTGCTCATTCCCAATGAACCGGAGGCCCAATCATGGCCAATAGCAAGAACGCCCCTGCGAGCGACATCGCAGCCCCGCAGTTTTTCGCGCTGAACGCTCGCTACACCGTCGCGCCTGACGCAACGGCAGGCGAGCTGCTGAACGATGCGGGCTGCTTTCTCGAATCAGTTCACCAAACCCTTCTATCGCTTGCAATGGAACTGACCGACAGACGCAGCACTGTCAGCACGAACAGCGAGGCCACGGCTGCCATGTTGTTTGGTGCTTCTTACCTCACAGAGATGGCGCGCAGCGCGGTTGAAGCTGCAAAGCGCCACGATGGTTCCGGCTTGCTTTTGTAACCCACCAACCAAGGAGATCAGCATGAAAAATCTGGACAGAAAGTTACTCGACTTTTTCCGCAAGGCCGAAGAGGCCGGCGTCATTGATGACATCGAAGCGAAGGTGGTTTCGCGCGCCGATGAGAATCGCGCATCGCTTGCGGCGCGACTGGCAGAGGCAAGAAAGCGGCCACCTGAAATCGAGCGATTGAGCAAAAAAGCGGAGGCCGCTCAGGCTGCACGTGTAGCCGCCATCAAGCAACTTGAAGCTGCGAACACCGCGAAAATGTGTGCCGACAGTGCGGCAATGGCTGCCGACAACGAATGGAGCAGCAGCATCACGAAAATCGAGAGGGAGATGCAGGCGGTAGCGCCGCCCTTCCTAACCGAGTGGTGGTTGTTCGCAGGCAAGATCAGCGAGGCGACAAAGCTCGCTGGTGGCAACTGGATCAATCACACCTTCTCCAATTTTCAGGGGCACTTCACGTATCACAGCAACTGGCAGGATATCGAGAAGGTGCAGTCACGCATCACCGAGATCCGGCAAGAGATGGTGGCGCTGGTCTACCTGCCCAAGTCCACGGCTGATCTCCGAACCATCGCCCTTCGACAGATGGCGGAAGTGGTGAAGCTCGCCAGCCCGTATCTCGATTTCAAGAATCGTGTGGAAGGCTTCAATGCGGCAGAGCAGCAGCTTGTTGATGAGCTGCCGCGCTGATCTATATGGCAGTGACGAAGGTATCTCCCCGCCGCGAAGTTGAAGCGGCGGGTATCGACGGCTCTCGATGAGCACGCGGCCGAAGCCGCGCCCCTTGTGGTTCGTTCGTAAGCAGTTCGAGCAGTGGCAGCGGCGGCAACGTCTCCGCGTGCAGGGGCAGCGACACACCAAAACAACAAGCGAGGTGGATAGATGAACTTCCCACAAGGGCCGAGCGGTTGGGCCCTTTCAGTTTCCGATGTGTGCGAACAATTCCGCCGCGCGCTTCGCGCCTTCGCACTTGATACCGATGACGAGCTGATCGCCGATGGCAAGCTGCGCCGCTACCACGTCACAGGCGACAAGAAAGGCAGCAGGAACGGGTTTTATGTTCTGCACGCCGATGGCATCCCGGCTGGCGAGTTTGGGAGCTGGAAGACAGGCCAGAAAGAGACCTGGCGCGCGGACATTGGCCGCGCTCTATCGAGTGAGGAAGAAGCGGCACACCGCGAACGCATCCGCACGATGCAGGCGGCACGCAAGGTGGCTGAGGACAAGGCCCGTGCCGAGGCGCGCGGCAAAGCCGCACGGTTGTGGAAGACCGCTGCCGAGCTGGTGAAGGCAACCCATCCCTACCTGGTGACGAAGGCAGTGCGGGCCTATGGAATTCGCCAGTTGAAAGAGGCGCTGGTGGTGCCTGTGCGCGATGTGGACGGTGCTCTGCATGGCCTGCAATTCATCCAGCCGGACGGCACGAAGCGATTCACAACAGGCATGGCGAAGGCGGGCCACTATCACGCCATCGGCAAGCCGCAGGGCGTGGTGCTGATTGCCGAGGGCTATGCCACTGCCGCCACGCTGCACGAAGCCACCGGCCATGCCGTGGCCTGTGCGTTTGATACGGGCAACCTGCTGGCAGTGGCGCAGGCCATCCACGCCAAGCGGCCCGCGCTGCGCCTGGTGCTGGCGGCAGACAATGACCATCACACCGAGGGCAATCCTGGCCTCGCCAAAGCGCAGGCCGCTGCGGCTGCTGTGCATGGCGTGATGTGCCTGCCTGCATTTGCCGCCGATGCCGAGGGCACGGACTGGAACGACTATGCCGCACTGCATGGGCTGGCGTCCGTGCGTGAGGCCGTGGCCGCGCAGATGGCGGCAGGCGGGCCTGCCGATACACCAGACGCGGCGCAGGGCTGCGGCGGCGATGTGCAGGCGTCCGCGCACGATGCCGCTACAGCGAGCGCAGAGGCCGTGCCGGATGTCGCTGGCGGTAAGGTGCTGCCCTTCCCTGCCAAGGGCCGCAGCAAGGCGCGCAACGCGGCGGGTGGCGATGCGGCGGCTGGTGGCGGCAATGGCCGTGGCGGTCGCGGCAGTGGCAAGCCGCCTGATCCATCACGCCCGCACTTCGCCTGCGATAGCGAGGGGGTGTGGTGGCACGACCTGGACAAGGACGGCACGCCGATGGCCGCCTATTGGGTCTGCCCGCATCTGGACGTGCGCGCCTACCTGCGCGATGTGCAGGGAGAGAACTGGGGCCGCTTGCTGGTGTTCAACGACAAGGATGGCCGTGAGCATCGCTGGGGTATGCCCATGCGCCTACTGGCTGGCGGCTGTGATGAGATGCGGGGCGAGCTGCTGCGCCTGGGTTTCGACGTGCCCACGGCAGCCAAGAACCGCACGCTGCTGGTGAACTACATACAGCGCGCAAAGCCGACTGTTTTCGCCCGCTGCGTCGAGCGCACCGGCTGGCATGACCGCGTGTTTGTGTTCCCAGATCACACCATCGGCGAGACGGATGAGCTGGTGCTGTTTCAGAGCGAGAGCGCCACACCCACTCACTACCGCACGCGGGGTGAGCTGGCGCACTGGCGCAGCGACGTGGCCGAACTGTGCCGTGGCAATAGCCGCTTGATGTTCGGGGTGTGCGTGGCATTTGCTGGGCCGCTGCTGGCCTGGGCTGGCGAGGAGTCCGGCGGCTTCAATATCCGGGGCGCATCGAGCACGGGCAAGAGTGTGTCGCTGCACCTGGCGGCGAGCGTTTGGGGTGGGCCCGACTTCCGCAAGAAGTGGCGCACCACTGACAACGCGATGGAGAGCCTCGCCGCGCTGCACAGCGACACCGTGCTGCCGCTGGATGAGATGGGCGAGATCGACGCGCGCATTGTGGGTGAGACGGTTTACATGCTCGCTGGTGGCGAGGGCAAAGCGCGTGCGGGCCGTGCGGGTGGCCTGCGCCATACCCCGACCTGGCGCGTGGTGTTCCTGAGCACCAGCGAGATCAGCCTGGCAGAGCACATGCGGCAGGGCGGCAAGAAAGTGCAGGCCGGGCAGGATGCGCGCGTGGCCGATGTGCCAGCCGATGCCGGTGCAGGTCACGGGGTATTCGAGGCGCTGCACGGCTACGACAGTGGCGTAAAGGTAGCCGAGGCCATCAAGCGCCTTACTGGCGAGCAATACGGTCATGCCGGGCCTGCCTACCTGCAAGGGCTGCTGCCGCGCCTGGACACGCTGCCCGATGTGCTGCGCGCACAGCGCGATACCTTTCGCGCCGCCCACCTTCCCAAAGGTGCCAGCGGGCAATCGCTGCGCGTGGCGGGCCGCTTCGCACTAGTGGCCGCAGCGGGCGAGCTGGCGACCGAGCTGGGCATCACCGGCTGGGAGCAAGGCGAGGCAACGGCAGCGGTCGCACGCTGCATGAAGGATTGGGCAGAGGAGCGCGGCGGCGTCGGCAACCTGGAGCCGACGCGCATGATCGAGCAGGTTCGGCACTTCCTCTATGCCCACGGCACGGCGCGCTTCCCGATGATTGGCGATGGCGAGAAAGAGGGCTGGGTGACGGTCAATCAGGCCGGGTTTCGCGAAGCCAGCGTGATGAGCGAGATGAGCTACTACGTGTTTGCCGAGGTGTTCGAGCAACAGGTATGTGAGGGCTTCGATGCGCGGGCCGTGGCAAGGCACCTGAAAGCCATTGGCGCGCTGCGCACCGATGGGCAGCGGCTCAAGGTGGCGAAGCGGTTGCCGGGCAAGGGCTGGGTGCGCTGCTATCACGTGCTGCCGGAAATCTGGGAGGCCGACACGCAAATGGCAGCGTGAGCTGCGGCCATCCGCCGCTGTTGCCGGTGAGGTGTTGCCAGTGTTGCCAGTTCAAAAAAACAGCAACTTTCCGACTGGCAACAAAATCTGCCATTAGATTCATGGACTTGCACGGGCTGTTGCCAGTGTTGCCGGTGTTGCCAGTGGTTTTTGGTCTGGCCGTGAGTGAATCGCGGAAAAATCGACACGAAACACGGGTAACAAGATGGCAGCGCGGAGAGGTCTACAGGCAGTTACCCAGATAGTTACCCGCACCGAATCTGATGAGCGGTAAATGTCAATTTGTCAGGCTTTTCAGAGGTAGCAACGCGAAAGATGGGTAACTATTCGGGTAACTGTCCGAGTTCGCATCGACAGTATTCAGTATTTACTTGGCTTGCAGCCGATTGTTCGGGTGACGCCACCCCACCAAATGAGGTTCCAAGAGGAACCAAATCGGCACCTGAACCCCACGTAATTGTGGGGTTTTTTATTGGGCACCTGTCACTACAGGGCCTAGAAATGCTGGTGACTTCATCAATCACTGGCGCATCGCTTACTGCCTGACTCATGGAATCGAGCGCAGTCGGTCACCGCGCTGAGGCCATCGGAAGTCTCTTCATCCACGACGTGACCCCATCGACCACCTGCTCGCCAGCGGGTTCGATCATCGGCGTGTGGGACAGACCCTCCAGCAACAGCAGTTCGGCGTTCAGATTTTTCGCCAGTGCTTGCGCGACCGCGGGCGGAATCAGACGATCGCCGCTCATCCCGATGACGAGGGCGGGCACCTGTGCAGGTGTTGGCCGTGCCGGCAGCAGGCTTTCTGCCAGCGCGCGCAGTGACTCTCCGCGCAGCCCCTCCACGAAGCGTGCGCGGAGCGCGCCATCGGCTTGCGCAGAGGCGATCCCTGCGGGCAGGCGACGGGTGAGCCGCCGGACGGGCGAAGCCAGGGCAAGTCCCAGCAACATGCCAAGACTCACGGGCTCACGCCGCGCGTAACCCAGCATCACCTGGGACACGCCGCGCCCCGGCAGCGCATTGAGCAGCACCATGCCCGCAAGCGGGATCTCTGCGGCCAGTTCCAGCGTCACGCGCCCACCCAGCGAGTAGCCCAGTACCACTGGCGGCCTCGGCAGTTGCTTGATGGCCTCGCGCAGATCTTCGCGGAAATCACGCAGCCCCAGCAGGTGTCGCTTGATCGGGCCTGCCTGGTCGCTGCGAAAGTCCATCGCCCAGGTGTCGATACCCGCCGCCGCCCAGGCGGGGGCGAAGCGGTCTTGCCACAGGCTGATGCGGTTGAACGCACCGGGCACGAGCAGCAGGGGCGGAAGTTTGGGGGGAGATTTGGCTGCGGGCCAGTGTCGGAGTCGGATGGTGCTCATGGGCGGGGTTACGCGGGCAGGCGGGCGTCGACATCGGCCGCGATGGACTGATCGGGCGGCAGCAGCTTGTAGAGCACGGGCGTGACCAGACGCCCCAGCAGCGTGGAGCTGATGAGCCCGCCGATGATCACCCAGGCCAGCGGCGAGTAGATGCCGGAGTTCTGGATGGCCAGCGGCAGCAAGCCGCCCACGGCCGTGAGTGAGGTGAGCAGGATGGGCAGAAACCGCACCTCGCCCGCCTTGGCGATGGCGTCATCCAGCGGCACGCCCTCGGCCCGTAACTGGTTGGTGAAATCCACCAGCAGAATCGAGTTCTTGATCTCGATGCCCACCAGCGCGATGAAACCGATCATGGCCGTGAACGAGATCGAGTTGCCGGTGAGGAACAAGGCCACCAAGCCGCCGGTGATGCCCAGCGGAATGACGGTGGCCACGATCAGCGTGGACTTGAAGCTGCCGAACTCCAGCACCAGTACGGCGGTGATGCCGAAGACGGTCAGCAAGATCGCCGTGCCAAAGCCCGACAAACTTTCGGCCTGGCTCTCGGCCTCGCCCCCGATTTCAAAGCGATAGCCGGGCGGAAGGTTCATCGGCTCCAGTCCATTCACGATGTCGGCCGTCACCGCGGCCGTATTGAACCCCGCCTGCGGATAGGCCGTGACCGTGACCGAGCGGCTGCGCCCATAGCGCGCAATGCTGGGCGGCGATTGCACCAGTTCCACCCCGGCGAGTTGCGCCACCGGGATCTGTTCGCCGTTACTCGAACCCACGTGCAACCCTTCCAGCACATCAAGCGTGCTGCGGCCCTGCATGGGGCCCCTCAGCACCACTGGATAGTTGTCGCCATCCGCCGTGCGGAAGTCGCCTGCTTCCAGTCCCGATACGGCCAGACGGACGTTCTGGTCCAGCTCGATGGGCCGCACGCCTAGCAGGCCGGCCTGTGCCACATCGGGTGCCAGTTGCAAGTCCATCTTGCCGCGCCGCAGTGGATTAACCACATCGCGTGCGCCCGGCGTGTTGGCCATGCGTTGTTCGAGTTGGCCGGCGAGATCGCGCAGCACTGTGAGATCGGGGCCGATCAGGCGCAGCGCAATCGGCGCGTCAATCGGCGGACCATTCTCGAACTCCTTCAACAGCACTTCAGCACCCGCAATCTCGTCGAAGCGGCTGCGCAGCCGCGCATAAAGCGCCGGGGTGGTTTCGGGGTTGTAACGATGCAGTTGCACGAATACCTCGGCGTAGTTGGCAGCCGGTTCGCGCGAGAACAGGTTGTAGTAAATCTGCGGATTGCCACGGCCGATGTTCGCCATGAAGTGCTCCACGTCTTTCTCGCTCGCCAGCGTCGACTCGATGGCGCGCACGACGCGGTCGGACTCCTGCAAGCTCGCGCCGACCGGTAGCCGTGCCTGAATCAGAAACTGCGGCGTCTCTGCCTTGGGGAAGAGTGAGAACCCGATGGTGGGAATCAGCATGAAGCTCAGTGCAACCACGACACCGGAGAGCAGCATCACTCGCTTGGGTGCGGCCAGCGCGCGATGCAGCAAGGGGGCGTAGATGGTGTGAATGGCCGACATCGTGAAGCGCAGAGCGGCGTTGCCTTCTTCCTTCTCCTGCCGTGGCAGCATCCGCGAGGCCAGGTAGGGAATGATGGTGAGCGAGATGAACAGCGAGGCCGTCACGGTGAACACCACCGCCACCGGTAGCGAGCGGATGTATTTGCCGGAGTTGCCGGGCAACAGCAGCAAGGGCAGAAAAGCAAACAGTAGCGTGGCGGTGCAGCCCAGCACCGCAAGCGCAATCTGCTGGGTGCCAAGAATGGCAGCTTGCAGGCGGCTGTGGCCTGCGCGCATGAAGCGGGCAATGTTTTCGGTGACGACGATGCTGTCATCCACCAGCAAACCCAGCGCCACCACGAAACCCGCAATCGAGAGTTGATTGAGCGAAAAGCCGGCAAAGTGCAGCGCTGCCAGGCCCGTGGCGAGTGAGAGCGGAATGGAGATCATCACCACACCCGCGGCGCGCAGGCCGAGCGGCAGCAGGGTGATGACAACCAGCGCAATGGCGATACCGAGATCGGTCGTCAGGCGGGACAGACGCTCTTCCACGTTTTTGGATTGCTTGAACGTGGGCACCAGCTGGATGTCACCGGGCAGGCGGGCCTTGAAGGCCTCCACGGTCTTGTCGATGGCGGCCTGGGTATGCGCGATGTTCTGGCCATCCTTCTGGTTGGCTGTAACCCACACTGCACGCTGGCCGTTGAGTCGCGCTTCCACCTCGCGGGACTGGTAGTCCCAGGTCACGGTGGCGATGTCCTTGATGCGAATCAGCCGGCCAGCACTGCCGCCCACCACGGTCTCCCGCACCTGGTCGAGGTCGGTATACGACCCCGAGGTTTGCAGGTTGTAGCGGCGTGGACCGCTCTCGATGGCACCACCCGGCACGTTGGTGTTTTCGCCCGCGACGGCGGCGAGCACATCGCCGGCGCGCAGCTTCATCTCGGCCAGACGTTTGAAGTCGAGTGCCACGCGCAGCTCGCGTTGCGGGTAGGCCCAGGTCTCGGATTCCCGCACGCCGGGGATCCGCTCCAGCTCGTCCTGCAAGGCCTCGGCCTCTTCAGCGAGCCGGGCGTAGCTGGCGGTTTCCGACACCAGCCCAATCTGCACGATCTGCACCAGACCGGGATTGATCTTGTCGATCTCCTGCCGGACGACGCCGTCCGGCAGTTCAGGGCGCAGCGCGTTGATCTCGCGCGAGACCTCGTCGTATTTCTTGTCGACGTCGACGGTCGCATCAAACTCCACGAACACCACGGAGAGGCTGTCATCCGAGGTGGAGGTGAGTTTCTTGACGTCATCCAGCCCCTTGATGGCATCTTCGATCGGCTCGCTGATCTGCCGCTCGACGACCAGCGGGTCGGCACCGGGGTAGAGGGTGACAATCCGGAATGCCGAGATCGGAAAGTACGGGTCTTCAGAGCGCGGGATGGCATGCAGACTGCTGAGGCCCAGGGCGATGAGCAGCCCGAACAGCACCAGCATGAAGGGGCCGTTGCGAACGGAGAGCGCGGCGATGTTCATGGCTTGGGGTTCTCCAGGGCGGCGAGCCGAACCTTCTCGCCATCGCGCAGATAGGCCGCACCGTCAGTGACCAGCTGCGTACCGGCGGGCAGCGGCTGTTGCAGGGCAGCGTCGCTGCCTTCGATGAAAGCCACCGACACCTTGATACCCTGCACCGTGCTGGTGGCGGCATCAAAGCGATAGGCCAGCGCCTGTTGCTGATCGCCTTCCACGAGTGCTGCCAAAGGCACCCGCGTCAGCGTGCCGCCAGTCGCCCCAGACGGCCTGATGGTGGCGCGGCCGATCAAGCCGCTCGGCAGCGGGCGGTGGAGTGCCGCTGCATCGAGGCTCAGCTCGGCTTGGTAGGTTCCGGTACGGGCATCTGCTGCCTGCGACAGCTGACGCACGCGCGCCGGGAGGCGCTGCAAGGGAATGGCATCGAAAACGATCTCGGCGGGATCGTTGATCTGGAGCCGTAGCGCATCGCGGTCCGGCAGCGCCACCTTCAACACCATGCCACCCTGCTGATTGCCCACGACCAGCACCGGGGTGCCCGCAGCCACCAGCTCCAGCGGTTCCACCAGACGGCTGAGCACGCGACCATCATCGGGCGCGATGATTTCGGCATATTCGCGGTTGAACGCCACGGCCTTGAGCTGCGCCTGCGCAATGGAGGCCGCAGTGCCCAGATCATCCAGCTGCTCTTTGGTGACGACATCCTGCGCGAACAGCGTCTTGCCGCGTTCGAGGTCGCGCGCGGCTTTGGTGGCAGCGGCCTGGGCTTGTTGCACCTGGGCATCAATCTCGGCCACGTCGATTTTCGCCAGCCTTTGGCCTTTCTTGACGAGATCACCCTCGCGCACATCGATGCGAGCGACCACACCGCCGACCTTGAACGACAGCCGCGCTTCATCGCGGCTGGCCACCAGACCACTCACCACAATTTGTGGCTCGGCGGGGCCTTCGCGCACGGTGGCCACCTGCACGATGCGCGGCGCGGACGGCGGCAGTGGCTCGGCGGGCTTTGAGCAGGCAGAGAGCAGCAGGAGCGCTGCGGCCAGTTGGCCCGAACGGAGCGCGCGGTGGGCATGAAGTGGCAGCAGGGGGCTGGCGGGAAGGGTCATGGGGAAACTCCGGGGAGCAATGCAGACAAGGGAAAGCGGGCTTCGGTGAACTCCAGCTCCGCAGCGGCAATGCGCTGGTCGCTGCGCGCGAGCAGCAAGCCCAGGCGAGCGGCGGTGGCGCTGCGCTCGGCGTCGATGAACTCGGCCTGCGAGAGCTGGCCGGCATCGCGCTTGCGCTCGGCAATGCGCAACGACTCCTCGGCCGCCGTGCGGCGTGCCGTCGCGGTGGTCAGTCCGTCGGCGGTGGTCTGCACACGATCCAACGCATTGGCGCGTGCGAGCTGGAGCTGACGCTGGACATCCTGCCGCAGGGCCCTGAGCTGGTTGGCCTGCGCGCTGGCGCGCGACACGGCGGCGCGGCGGGTGCCGAAATCCAGCAGGGTCCACTTCAGCACCAGCGAGAGGGTTGCCACATCGGCGTCGCGGCCAAAGCGGTAGTCCTCGCCCTGAATGCCAGCATCGGCCACCAGGGCCAGCACCGGCTGATAGGCCGCATCGGCCAGCCTGCGGGCGCCTTCGGCCTCATCAATCTGTGCGTCGAGCTGGCGGAGTTCCGGGCGGGGCAATGCAGGCTGGCTGCCAGTGCCGATCAGTGCTGTCGCGTCCGCCAGCACTTCTACCGGGGTGTTTTCCTCCTGGTTGCGCAGCAGGTTCAAGAAGCGTCGGGCCGCGCGGGTGTCGCTGCGGGCGGTGTTGAGCCGCTGCTCGATGTCGAGCAGTTCGGCCTCTGCCCGCAGGCGCTGGTCACGGGTGGCCTTGCCGGCATCCACCAGCGCCTGGGCAACCCGCAGATTGGCCTGAAGACTGGCACGGCTGGCTTCCAGCACCTGCACGCCCGCGTCGGCTGCCACGGTGCGCAGATAGGCGCTCTTCACGTCGCGGACCAGCGTGCGGGCGTAGGCCTCCCGTGTGGCCTGGCTGCCCTCCAGCTGGGCAGCGCGCAAATACACCTCGGCATTGATCTCTGGCGCGTAAAGCGGTGCGGCGATGGTCAGGCGGGTGTCCTGCTCACGCGGCCGCAGAAAGGCGATTTCAGAGTTGTCGATCTGCGGAAAGGCGGTGGGGTTGGCGGACCCCGCCGTGAGCTGGTTCAGTGTTTGATAGGCGGGATTCACCAGATCGCCCGTCGGCAGTTCGAGGGTGCGCCCACCCTCCGAGAGGGTGTAGCGCGCATTGAGCGCCAGCGTGGGCCCTCGCTTGGCGCGTGCCGCCGAAAGACCGTGCAGCGCACTCTCTACCGCAAAGTGCTGCGCCTGCAGCGCACTGTTGCTGGCGAGCGCTTCGCTCACATAGCGGTCCAGCAATGCATCCGCCTGGGCGGCGTCGCCAAACAACAACATCAGCAGGCCTGCTGTGGCGCTGGCCGACGCTTGGCGGCTCGCGGAGCGCGCGCGGCTAAATACGTGTCTACTCGCTAGACTCATGTCTATCTCCAGGCAAATAAAATCAGGCGCGCACGGCGCGGGTCGCCATCTCGATGGCGTCGTTGACGAAGTCCACCATCGAGATCCCTTCGTATTCCAGAACGCTGGCCTTGGTCATCACCAGTTGCGCCACACCGTGGGTGAATCCCCAGAGCGTGATGGCCACCTGGATGTGGGCGTCGATGTCTTTGCGGATGGTGCCGTCCTGCTGCCCGATCATCAGCGCGGTGATCAACTCGGCATGCACCAGTCGACCCGCCATCATCATTTTCTTGTGGGCGCCGTCTTCTTCGGGTGTGGCCTGATGGCCCTCGAAGCGCGAGATGGCCTGAAAATAGACGGGAAATTCCTGCGCAAACACCACATAAGCATGGCCAACAGCCTGGAGCTGATCCACCCCAGTCTTGTGTCGCGCGCGCGCCTGCTGAAAGCGCGAGCGCAGCAAGTCCAGCGCCCGCAGGCCGATGGCGAAATGCAAATCCGCCTTGTCTTTGAAGTACAGATAGACCAGCGCTCGCGAAACCCGCGCTCGCTCGGCGATGTCCTGCATCTTGGCGGCATCGAAGCCCTGTTCCCGCAGCACGCGCTCCGCCGCGTCGAGGATTTCTTCCCGGCGGCGATCTTTTTCGTCTTGCTGTCGGCTGGCACTTTCGGACATGCCGGATTATTCAAGCATGACTAGACGCGTGTCAAACGACAAACGCAGACTTCGCCCCTTCGCGGGCGGCGGTGGCGCAGGCTCGGGCACGGGAGTCGACCCGAACCAGCGCGCGCCCACCTACCTGGAGACCACGCCCACCACGGCGGTCATCAGCTTGTGGGTGGCGTTGACGAGGGTCTGGCGCGGCGTGCGGTAGTCGCTGAGCAGCCAGTGCATGGCAGATTGGCTGATCGCTCCGATGAGGGCCACACCGAGCACGTCGGCTTCGTCATCCGATACGGCCCAGTCCGGCACTAGGCTCCTGGCGAGGTTGATCAACAACTGCGCGAATTGCTGGATACGACTGATGTAGAGCGCATCGATGGCGGGGCTGACGCCCAGCACCTCAAGCCAGCACACCCGCGCCATCCGGGAGTTTTCAAAGGCCTCGAAAAACGCCTCCAGCCCAGCCTGGATCAAGGCCTGTGCATCACCGGCGGGGGCCGCGCCCACCGCCGTGATGATGCGCATCTGCAAGTCGTCCATCGAGGCCCGATATACCGCCGCCAGCAGGGCCTCGGTGTCACTGAAGTTTTTGTAGAAGTAGCGGTCGATCAGCCCGGACTGCTTGCACAACAGCCGCACCGTGGTGGCGCGATAACCGATGGTGCCGAATAGCTCCAGTCCGGCATCCATGAACTGCTGGCGCTGCCGTGCAAGACGCTCTTCCGCGCTTTCGCCCCCGTATAGGCGTCCGGGGGCTGGATTGACGGGCTGTTGGGGCATACCCCCATTTGACGACGTATGACCTCAGATGTAAAGTGAGGTCACACGTCATCACATCAAAGCACGGCCGCCTGGCCGGGAGGACACCCGCGACATGAACACCTTCAAGGTCATCATCATCGGCAGCGGCTTCGGCGGGCAGTGCGCTGCCATCCGTCTGCTGGAAGCCGGCATCCACGATTTCCGCATTCTCGAACGCCGCGACTTCATGGGCGGCACCTGGTGCCAGAACAGCTACCCCGGGGCGGCGGTAGATGTGCAATCCCCGCTCTACTCCATTTCGTCGGAGCCCTATCGCTGGTCCCAGATGTTTGCCGAGCAGGCGGAGTTGCAGCGCTACACCAACGCCGTGATCGACAAGCACGGCCTGCGCGAAAAGACCACGACGGGCGCCAACGTCGAGCAGGTGCGCTGGGACGCCGCGCGCAAGCTGTGGATCATCGAAACCACCGCCAGCGGACGCTTCGAGGCGCAGATTCTCATCAATGCCTCAGGCCCGCTGAGCACGCCGGTGATCCCCAACTTTCCTGGCCGCGACACGTTTGAAGGCAAGACGTTTCACACCAATGGCTGGGACCATCAGTACGACTACCGCGGCAAGCGCGTGGCCATCATCGGCAGTGGTGCAAGTGCCGCACAGGTCATCCCCGCCATTGCCGACAAGGTCGGCGAACTGCATGTGTTCCAGCGTACGCCGCACTGGGTGCTGCCGCGACCCGACCGCAAGTTTTCGAAGCTGGAGCGCTTTCTGCTCGGCTTCAAGCCCTTTTACAAGGCGCTGCGCTGGTCGATCTACTGGGGGCTGGAGACTCGCGTCATCGGCTTCAAGTATTCCAAGAAGGCCCTGAACCTGTTTGCCCAGCGCGTGGCGGAGAAAAACCTCGAAAAGCAGGTGCCAGACCCGGTGCTGCGCCAAAAGCTCACGCCGGATTTCACCATCGGCTGCAAGCGCATCATCCTCTCCAGCACGCTCTACCCTGCACTGGTGCGCCCCAATGTCACCGTGCACGACAAGACCCAGGGGATTGCGTCGATCAACGCGCGCGGCATCCACACGCAGGACGGACAGCAGGTCGATCTCGACCTCATCGTCTGGTCGACCGGCTATGACGCCACTGATGGCGTGATCTCCTACCCCGTGCTCGGCACCGATGGCCGCAGCCTCGCAGAGGTGTGGAAGGAATATCCCCGCGCCTATCTCGGCACGACGATTCCGGGCTTTCCGAATCTCTTCGTCGTCACCGGCCCCAACACCGGCATCGGCCACACCTCCGCGATCTTCGTCATCGAGTCGCAGATGAACTACATCCTCGACAGCCTGAAGCGGCTGGAGAAAACCGGCGCGCGTGCCATCGAGGTCAAACCCGAGGCCGAAGCCGAATACACCGGGATGATTCATTCCGAGATGGAGAAAACCGTGTGGAAGGCCGGCGGCTGCAAGAGCTGGTACCAGAGCAAGAGCGGCCATGTCATCGCCATGTTCCCGGGCTTCAGCTTCACCTATCGCCAGCTGGCCAGCCGCTTCAAGGCACAACACCACGTCTTTTCTTGAGAGCCATCGCCATGAAGGATTTCCGAAACAAGATCGTTGTCATTACCGGTGCCGGCTCGGGGATGGGCCGTGCCTATGCACTGGCATTTGCCGACCTCGGCGCACGACTGGCGCTCAACGACTACGACGCCGATGGCCTGGCCGAAACCGTAGGCCTGGTGGCAGCACGCGCGTCCGTACGCGTGCACAGCGAAGCCTTTGATGTCTCCGATCGCGCTGCCATGCAGGCTTTTGCCGATGCCGTGGAGGCGCGGCTCGGCAAGGCGCATGTCGTCATCAACAATGCGGGCATCGAGGGTGCGTCCAAGCCGGTGTGGGCCACGCCGCTGAGCGCCTATGAGCGCGTCATGCGCATCAATTTTTTCGGCGTCGTGCATGGCACGCAGGTGTTTCTGCCGCAGTTGCTCGCCAACGGTGAGGGCGCGGTGGTGAACGTCTCCAGCATCTTCGGGCTGATTGGCCCGCCCAATCACTCCGACTACAGCGCGAGCAAGTTCGCGGTGCGAGGTTTCACCGAGGCGCTGATGGTGGAGCTTCACCAGAGCCCCATCAGCGTGCACCTCGTACACCCCGGCGGCATTGCCACCAACATCGCGCGCGCCGAGGGCTCCAGGGCGTTCTCGCAGAAATACCTCTCCACACCGCCCGAGGTCATCGTTCGCCATGTCATCCGCGCCATCCAGAAACGCCAGCCAAAGATCGTCTTCGGCAAAGACTCGTTCAAGACCTGGCTCGGCGCCAACCTGGTGCCGCTGCGCTGGCTGAATCCGATCATCTGGCGCGACATGCGTGCGGTCATCGATCAAAGCGATTACCCGGCGGGCGCCACGACCGGGAGAAAAGACGCATGAAGAAAATATTGCTCGCCACCACGGCGCTCGGCACGCTCGCGCTTGGCATCTGGACGGCAGCCACCTACCCCGCCATCGGCGGCATCGCCTACCGGCTTGATGCGCGGGTCGAATCCACCTTTGGCGGACTGCACGCTGCAACCGTCGCCGTGAGCGATAGCCAATTGATGACCTGGCAGGGGGGCCCCGCGACAGCCACTGAAACAGTGGTGATGATTCACGGCTACAGCGCCGACAAAACCGTGTGGATGCGCTTCGCCCCTCACTTCACCGACCGCTACCGCGTGCTAGTGCTCGACCTGCCGGGCCATGGCGAAACCGCTTTCGACCCGGCCCTCCGCTACGACACCGCCAGCCAGGCACGGCGCGTGATCGAGGCCATGGACGTGCTCGGCATCCAGCGCGCGCACATCGTCGGCAATTCCATGGGGGGATTCATCGCGGCGCGCATGGCGCTGGCGCATCCTCAGCGGGTGCAGACCGCCACGCTCGTCGATGCCGCCGGAGTGATCGCCCCGCAGTCCAGCGATATGGACCGCCTGGTCGCGCAGGGTCGCAACCCCTTCGAGGTGCACTCCCGCGCCGAGTTCGACGACTTCTACGCGATGACCATGGCCCAACCGCCTTGGGTGCCGCGCATGACGCTGGACTGGCTCGCCGACGACTACATCGCCCGCCGCGCCTCGCTCGCGCGCATCTTCAAGGATTTTGCCGGCGTAGGCCTGCTCGACCCGCATCTCGCAGAGATCCGCGTGCCGGTGCTGGTCATGTGGGGCGCCAAAGACCGCCTCGTGCACGTGAGCGCGGCAGAGGTCTGGACCCGCGGCATCCCGCATGCACAACAGGTCATCTACAGCGACCTTGGCCACATGCCGATGGTTGAAGACCCCGAGCGCAGCGCTGCGGACGTGCTGCGATTCATCACCACACAACCCACCACAGCGGAGGCGAAAAGCCCATGAAGAGCTTCAAGGACAAGGTGGCGATCGTCACTGGCGGCGGCGGTAACGGCATCGGCAATGCGCTCGTGATCGCACTGGCACGCGAGGGGGCCAAGGTCGCCTTCTGCGATATCGCCAAGCTCGACAGCACCGAGGCCGAACTGACCGCGCTGGGCGCCGAGTTCTACAGCGAGCGCGTCGACATGGCCAGCAAGCCTGCCATCAATACCTTCGTCGACAACGTCATGGCCCGTTTCGGCCAGATCGATCTGCTCATCAACAACGCTGGCATCGCCCTGGGCGACCTGACTTTTGGCGAAGCCACGCCAGCCGATTTCGAGAAGATCACCAACATCAACTACTGGGGCGTGATCCACACCACACAGCGCTGCTACGCGCAGTTGCTGACGCGGCCTGAAGCCGCGATCGTCAATCTCTCCAGCAGCCAGGGCATTCTCGCTGCGCCCTACCTCGTGCCGTATTGCACCACCAAGTTCGCGGTGCGCGGCTTCACCGACAGTCTGCGCGCCGAGCACCACATCCGTGGCATCCGAAACGTCACCGTGCACACCGTGCATCCGGGTGCGGTCGCCACCAACATCACGCTCAACGCCGACTACCACAACAGCAGCACCCAGCACTTTCACCGGGAGCTGCAAAAGGGCGTGAAGCCCAAGGACGCGGCCCAGATCATTCTCAACGGCGTGCGCCGCAACAAGGCGCGCATCATGATCAGCGACGGCGGCCTGCAGGACCTGATCGCCCGACTGTTCCCGACCTGGAACGTGCACATCATCCGCCTGCTGATGCGGGTCAGAGGCATCGCGGCGCGCTGAAGGCAGCGGTTGTCGCGGCCCCTGCGCCAGCGGCAGGGCGGCAAGGCCTGGTCCGGCATTTGATGCGCGCCACTGATTCAGGCTCGTCGCGGCGTCTGCACACCGCCGTCGGTCGCGGAGACCTTTCTCGGGCCTCACTGCGGCGTACTGTGGCCGGATGAAGGATGGCGATGCGGCATCGCCATGCGGTGGTGGCTGATGGCGTGGTCGAAGCACTGGCGAAGGAGCGCCTCGATTCCATCAACACGGACTGTCGTGTGGGGCGCGTGATGTGCTGGATATCGGCTTGAAACAGGCGACATCGCCGTGAGCGCGCACGCTGCGACGCTGCGAATGGATCACCCTGCAGCGTGCTCGCCATCAGCAATGGCAGGAGGACCGGAACACAGCAATCGATCTTTGGATATTCCGGCCTCAGATTTCTAGCATGCGTGTTTTCACACTACCGAGCTGACGCGGCATCGTCCGGCAGGCCACGCCGACGAGGGCCGACCATCGCGCCATGAGATCACTGGCCCTCTTCATCCTGGCGCTGCTGCCATTGATTGCCAGCGCACAAGCCACCTCGGCGGAGCCTGTCGGCACCATCCCGGTGCAGGCCCTGCCAAGCGAGGACACGACACCCACCACCGAACAGGCCATCACTGAACCTGCCGCGCTGGAGGGTGTTGTGGTGACCGCACGCCGCAAAAAGGAAAAAGCGGATGTGGTGCCCATCTCGATGGTGGTGCTTGATGGTGCCAAGCTCGCCGAGGCCGGTTTGTATCGCCCGCAGGACATCCAGGAGCGCGTGCCGGGCCTCGTCGTCTCGGTGCCCAACCCGCGACTCACCAGCTACACCATCCGGGGCCTCGGCTCCTCCTCTGCCAACGACGGCATCGAGAGCAGCGTGGGGCTGTTTCTGGATGGCGTGTATCTCGGCCGTCAGGGCCTGTCGATCTTCGATCTGGTGGACCTTGAACGCATCGAGGTATTGCGGGGGCCGCAAGGCACGCTGTTTGGCAAGAACACCACGGCCGGTGCCTTCAACATCGTCACCAAGGCACCAACCCCGGAGTTCGCGGCACAGCTCGATGCCAGCCGCGGCAACCTCGGCTACCGGCAGTATCGCGGCAGCATCAATGGCGCGCTGCTCGGCGAGACGCTCTCCGGCCGGCTCACGGGCTACCTCACGCGCCGCGACGGCACGGTCCAGAACCGGTTCGACGGCCGTGATTTTCAGAACCAGCGCAAGGGAGGCGCACGCGGGCAGTTGCTGTTTTCGCCCAGCGGCCACTTCACTTCAAGGCTCATCCTTGAATACGGCCAGGCCGACGAGGACTGCTGCGCCTTTTTGCTCACCACTTATCGCGACGGGATTCGCGAGCGCGATGCCTACATCGAATACCAGCGTGAGCCGATCGACCCTGATGCCCGACAAGTGCAATACGACTCGCGGGTGGCGATCCAGCTGCGCCAGCGTGCTGCCAGCAACGAAATCAACTGGCGCTTCGGCGAGGGCGATGCCTTCACGCTCACCTCGATCAGCGCCTGGCGCGACTGGCAGTTCACCCCTTTCAACGACGAGGCCACCAGCCGCGAGATCGTGCCGCTGTCGGGCTCCATCAACCACCACCGGCAGTATTCGCAAGAGCTGCGGCTGGCGACGACGGCTGGCCCGGTGGACTGGGTCACGGGCCTGTTCCTCATCGAGCAGAAGCTCGATGCGCTCGACCGCTTCGTGGTCGGCAAGGAGCTGATCCCCTGGGCCTTTGGCGGCGTGCTGCGCAACCAGACCGGCCTGCCGCTGACGCGCTCCAATTCCGGCGCGCTGTTCGATCTCGTCACGCCCGGCCAGAACGCTGCCGGTGCCGCCAACCTCACCCAGGCCGAACAGGACAGCCGCAGCGATGCCGTGTTCGGCAACCTCGACTGGCATGTGACGAAGCAGTTCGACGCGACCCTGGGCCTGCGCTACACGCGTGAACTCAAGGACGGCAGCGTGGTGCGCACGCGCCGCCCGCCCACCACCGCCGGCACCGTGGACCCCAACGAACCGGCGAGCTTTCCGCAACTGCCGGGCGCAGTGTTTCAGGCGCTGGGCATCAATGACCCGCGCAACGTCACGCTCAACACCGTGCTCGATCAAGTCATCGGCGGCCCCTACAGCCGCCAGAGCCGCTACGACGAGGGGCAGTTCTCGGGCCAGCTGTCGCTGGGCTACCAATGGCAGCCCAACCTTCGCACCTATTTCACCGCTTCGCGCGGCTACAAGGGCGGCGGCATCAACCTCGGCGTGATCGGTGCCTCGGTGCAGGAAACCTTCGAGCCGGAACTCGCCACCAGTTTCGAGCTGGGCTTGAAGAGCCAGTTCTTCCGCCGCCGGCTGGGGCTGAACGCGGCCGTGTACCACACCATCGTCCGCGACTATCAGGCGCTCACCTTCGACAACGAGCCGGCGCTTTTCCCCAACCCGGCGCAGGTCAACCTGCTCAACGTGGGCAAGGTGCGTTTGCAGGGCATCGAGCTCGACAGCCGCGCGCGACCCTTCAACTGGCTGACCCTGCGCGCTGGCGGCAGCTACGGCCGCGCGGTGACGCTGGACTTCACTAACGCACCGGACGAAGACGCCGCCACCAGCACGAAGGATCTCTCCGGCCAGCGTCTCTACAACGCGCCCATCGTCACGGCGACCGCCGGGGCCGAGGTGCGCCACGTCGTGAGCCCGCGCCTTGAGGGCTATGGGGCCGTGGACTGGAGTACCCGCACCAACTACTTCGGCACCGTCGAGCGCGGCAAGGGCTCGAAGATTGCGGGCTACAGCCTCACCAACCTGCGTGCCGGCCTGCACCATGAGCGCGGCATCGAGATCTCGGTGTGGGTGCGCAATGTCTTCAACGCCGACTACATCGCGGCCATCAATCCAATCTACGGCGTCGGCGATTACGGGGCCGTGATGGGTGATCCGCGGACCTACGGCGTGACGGTGCGGAGCGAGTTCTGAACGACGCCGCCAGCGGCTTGGCACCGGCAGCGCAAGACGGTCGAACCCCACTCCTGCGAGGTGGCAAGCGCCAGGGCTGAGCAAATCGCAAAGGCCTGTCGCTGCGGCCAGGAATGAGGCGTCTTGCACAGCCCCGAGATCAAGGGCGTAGCAAACTCACCTCAGCCTAAGCCCAGGCCACCACGATCTCCCGCGCACCCTCGAACGGTAGCCGCCCGTGCCCGGTGGATGCGTTGTCGATCACCACCACGTCGCCCTGCTGCCAGGGGGTGATGACGAGGTTCTTCCAGATCGCCTCGATCACGGCATCGACATCGGAAGTGGGGATCTCGCCGCCATCTGCGAAGGTGGCGTGCATGGACTGATCTTCCGCCGCCACCGAGCGGCGGCGCCAGCCGGTGATGGCGCGGGCCAGCGCCCAATAGCGCAGGTGGCGCAGCGTCCGACGGTGCTTGAGCACTTGCCAGTATTCGAGGTGGCCGGCGTCGAGGTGAAAGTTGTGGATGTGGTTGAACCACACCGGCTCACCGGTCACCGGGTGCGGGCGCACGGGCTGATGGTCGCTGATGAGCGCCAGACGATCATTGTCCTTCCACACGGCCTTGAAGCCTTCGCGGGCGCAGGTGGCCTCCACCACCTTGCGGTCGGTGGTGCTGAACATGGCGGGCCACTTCTTGAGTTCGAGCAGGTCCTTTTTGGTCTCGTTAGGGCCGGAGTAGTTGCGGATGATGCGTAGGCCCTTCTGGGCCCAGCGCGTGCGCAGCGCCGGGTCGAGGTCGCGATATACAGCGCGAAAATCCACCAGTGGGGTTTCGCCAAAGTGCTGCGGCGCAACGGTGCAGCCAAAGAAGATGCGCGAGGGCGGATTGGCGGTGAACGACATCTCGTTGTGGGCGGGCAGCGGGTAGAAGTCCGGCAGCTCGCTGGCCGAGAACACATAGCCACTCTTGCTGAGTGCAATCCGCGGGGATGAGCCGAGGTATTCGTTTTGCAAGCCCGGTTCGATGGCGCGGGCGACGGTCTCCACATCGTCATAGCTCCTGACGCCAAAGCCCCGGATCAGCAGGGCCCCCACCTCATGCAACTGCTGGGTCACCCAGCCCCGATTGCCCTCCAGCCACCCGGCGAGCGTCGAGAGGTCGCTGATACCGCCGGGCTGCACGATCAGGGGCAGGCGTGAGGCACTGAGCGAGAACGGCGGAGGCTGGAGAGACATGGCGGGCGTCGGATGAAGGGGATCACCGCAAATCATCCCGTATTTTTTGGCTCATGAAGAAATGCGATTTACTCATAACCAAGGCACGCCAAAGTATTGGCAAACAGCGCCGATCGCGCGACAGAGTGCACGCTGTCCTACCCTTGCCACCACCATGACTTCGCTCGAACAGGCCAGCATCCATTTCTCGCCAGACAGCCTGCGCGTGCTCAATGTGGCGCTAGCCTTTCTGATGTTCGCGGTCTCGCTGTTCATCGAGCGCGAGCAGGTCGACAACCTGCGCCGCCATCCGCGCAGCCTCGCGGTGGGCCTGCTTTCGCAATGGGTCTACATGCCGCTGATGACGGTGGCGCTGATCCTGGTGCTGAAGCCCTCACCGGGCCTCGCCCTCGGCATGCTGCTGGTGTCGGCCTGCCCGGGCGGCAATGTCAGCAACTATCTCTCGATGCTGGCCCGCGCCAACGTGGTGCTGGGCATCAGCCTTGTCACCATCTCTACACTGGCTGCCGCAGTGGCCACACCGGGCCTGTTTGCACTCACCTCTCAATGGGTGCTGGCGGCCGGTGCGGTGCCAACCATCAATGTTGACCTTCTGGGCATGCTGCTGACGGTGCTCGGCATCGTGGCGCTGCCGCTGCTGCTGGGTGGCTTGTTCAGGTATCACGCCCCCGCACTGGCACTGAGAGTCCGCAAGCCCTTGCGCGTTGCGGCAGGGGCGTTGCTGCTGGTGTTCATCGCCGGGGGCTTTGCCAGCAATTTCCGCCTGTTTCTGGACTGCATCGACCAGCTCTTCGGCTGGGTGTTTCTGCTCAATGCGCTGGCCATCGGCGGCGGCTACGGGCTGGGCTGGCTGTTCAGACTGCCCGAGGCCGACCGCCGCGCGCTCGCGATCGAAACCGGCATCCACAACTCCGGCCTCGGCCTGGTGCTCATCTTCAATTTCTTTGATGGCTCCGGCCCCATGGCGCTGATCGCCGCCTGGTGGGGCGTGTGGCACATCATCGCGGGCGGCCTCGTGGCCGCGTGGTGGTCGCGGCGGCCGCTGGCGGCGGACTAGCCCCCTCGATTTTAGGGTTCAGGTCGTTGGCGACTGGACCCATCCCCATACGGCGGCAGGGGTCATCCGGAACACTCAGCTCGTCGGAAGAGACGATGACCCGAGCGCCCCGTTTCGACGACCTTGCTCAAAATCCGCAGAGGACTGCCGAACATGAGTCACCTCATTTCCACCGCCCACCTGAGCACCGAGCAGAAGGCGCTATTCCAGCAACTCACCCGGGCACCGAAGGTGGCCTGGATCACCGTATCGATGTGTGCGGCCCTGGCTGTGGGAGTCATCAGTTCGGATGTGTTGGCCGTTGCGGGCCTGATCCCGCTGTGGCTGGGCATGGTGCTCAACAGCGTCATCGGTTATCTGGCCTTCAGCGTGGTACACGACGCCATTCACCGGTCGATCTCGTCCAACGTCACGCTCAACGACTGGGTGGGACGCACCGCCGTGCTGCTGGTGGTGCCTTACGTCCATCTGGGCCTGTTCCGCTGGGCGCACATCCAGCACCACCGGTTTGCCTCCGGCGCCCGCGACCCGGATCTCGTCTTTCAGGGGCCGCGGTGGCAACTGCCGTTTCGCTGGGCTTTCATCGATGCCCTGTATTTCGTGCATGTGCTGCGGCACGGCGACAAGATTTCGCGGCCGTTCTTCCGCAAAACGCTTTATGCCACTGCAGTGGTCGCTGGCGTGCTCGCGGTATTGATTGCGGCGGGCTACGGGCTGGAAATCCTCATGCTCTGGTTCCTGCCCTCGCGCTTTATCCAGATGGCGCTGGGCTTCAGTTTCTTCTGGCTGCCGCACGCCCCGCACGACACCCCGCAGGAGCAGAACTTTACCCGCGCCACCACCATCCGCGAGGGCTACGAGTGGTTCATGGACCCCGCGCTGCAGTTCCAGAACTACCACCTCATCCATCATCTTTACCCCGCCACGCCCTTCTACAACAACGGCAAGGTCTGGCGACTCCTGGAAAGCGAATTGCGCCAGCACGATCTCGCCATCCAGCGCGGGTTTCGCATCCGGCCCGAGATTCACCTGGCCTCGGCGCGGCCCGGGTCCAAACACGCGGTGGCCGCCAGGGCGCAAGTCGTCTGAAGCGCGATACCGTATCCGCAGCAGACAAGGAGAACCCCCCATGCGCAAATGGCAGTGCCGCTACTGCTCTCATATCTACGACGAGGCGCTGGGCGATGCCGACCACGGCATTGCGCCCGGCACCCGGCTGCAAGACCTGCCCTCGGACTGGGCCTGCCCGGATTGCGGGGCCACCAAGGACGACTACGATCTGATCGACTGATCCTAGACTTTGGCATGGTGCCGCCTGCCCCTGCGCCAGGCAGCATGATTGGCTTGAACAGGCGTGCCGTGCCCGATGCCGGGCTGGTGCCGGTTCGTGCCCCGCGTTGAAACAACCCCACACCCCAAAAAAAGGAAAACCATGCAACTCGATTCCAGCATTGCCGCCGTCGTCACCGGTGGCGCCTCCGGCCTCGGCGAGGCCACGGCCCGCAGGCTTGCCTCCAAGGGTGTCAAGGTCGCGATCTTCGACATGAACGAGGTCAAGGGCGAGGCGCTGGCGGCAGAGATTGGTGGGCTGTTCTGCAAGGTCAATGTCACCTCGGATGCCGACGTGGATGCCGGTTTCGCCAAGGCCCGTGCCGCCCACGGGCAGGAGCGCGTGCTGGTGAACTGCGCCGGCGTGGCCAATGCCATCAAGACCGCCAGCCGCGACAAGACCACGGGCGAAGGCAAGCATTTTCCGCTGGACTCCTTCGAGAAGATCATCCAGATCAACCTCATCGGCACCTTCCGCTGCCTGGCCAAGTCTGCGGCCGGCATGCTGTCGCTGAGCCCGCTGGCCGACGGCGAGCGCGGGGCCATCGTCAACACCGCCTCGGTGGCGGCGCAGGATGGTCAGATCGGCCAGGCCGCGTATTCGGCGTCCAAGGCGGGTGTGGTGGGCATGGCTTTACCCATCGCACGTGACCTGATGGGCGAAGGGATTCGCGTCAACACCATCCTGCCCGGCATTTTTCACACGCCCTTGATGGCCAGCATGCCGCAGAACGTGCAGGACGCCCTCGCCGCCTCGGTGCCCTTCCCCAAGCGGCTCGGGCAGCCGGAGGAGTTCGCCTCGCTCGTGGATTTCATGGTGAGTACCGGTTACTTCAACGGCGAGGCGGTGCGTCTCGATGGCGCCATCCGCATGGCACCCCGGTAAATCTCAGGGGATCAGCCCCAGCCGCCGCGCAATGGCCACGGCCTGCGCGCGGCTGCGGGCATCGAGCTTCACATTGATGCTGCGCAGGTGCGTGCGCACGGTGGTCTCCGAAATGAACAACTTCTCGCTCATCCCGTCGTTGGAATAACCCTCGGCCAGCAGCTGCAGCACCTCCTGTTCCTTTCGGGTCAGCGGCTCCACCGGGGACCGCGTCGCCCGCAGGGGTGCCGCAAACTCGCTGCTGCGGCCGGGCCGCAGCAGACGTTCCAGATGCGCCAAGGGCAGCGGCCCACCGGTGTCCATGCCCTCGCCGCCCTGTGCGGTAAAAAAACGTCGCAGCATGCCTTCCAGCACCGGGCCTTCGTCGATGAAAGTGCGCACAAAGCCCTCGCTCGCCGCAAAGCGCAGCGCCTTGCCAAGCTGGCGCATGGCGGACTTGACCTGCCCATCCCGTTGTAGCGCCTCGGCGTAGAGCACCCGCAACTTGAGCGCGCGGCGATGGCGCTGCGCCTGTTCGGCGGCATCCAGCGCCTGCTTGAGTTCGGCCAGGGCATCAGCGGCGTGACCGGTGCGGATCTGCCAGCGCAGGCGGCCGATGGCGTGGGTATCGGCGTCGTTGGCGAGTAGCGAGTGCTCGGCCACCAAGCGCCACACGGCGGGATCATTGGCGCGCGCCAGTTCTTCTTTGGCAGCCTGTGCATCACCCCGCAAGAGCAGGCGACGTGCGCGTTCCAGCCGGGCGCTGGCGACCGCGCGCGGCAGCTCGCCCAGATGGCCCGCCTGCTCCAGCTCCGCCAGCAGTTGCAGGCCCTGCTCGGGGTCTCCGCGATCCGACACGATGCGCGAGAGCACGATGTGCGCGCTGATCAACGGGTCTGGCAGACGCACGGCTTTCACCAGCGGCACATAGACGCGCAGCAGCCGCTCCGCCTGCTCGCACTGATCCGCCTCGAACAAGGCCTCGGCGAGCACGATGCCCACCAGCAGATAGCCGGTGGTGGCGGTCTCCGACGACAGACTGCTGGCCAGTTGCAGGCGCACGATGGCCTGTTGCAGGCGGCCCTGGATGAGGTCCACCGAGCCTTCGGACCACTCCGACCACTGCTGCTTGATGATGCTGGCCGCCCCCTGCTGCGAGCGGCGCGCGGCATCGGCGTGCTGCCGCGCCTCGCTGTAGCGCCCCTTCATCATGATCAGCGTGGCCTTGGAGATGGCGAGGATGCCTTGCGAGAACCGATCGCCAGCGTGCGGGTGTGCCACCGCCTCCTGGATCGCCTCGTCAGACTCGCGGATGCGATCCATCATGCCCAGCAGCAGCGGCCTGAGCGCCAGCAGGTGCGCCATGTTTTCCGGCGAGAGACGGCTGACCTGAAGCCGCTCCAGCAGCTTCAAGGCCTCACCGGCGCCGCGCGTGAGCGTGACCGCCCAGGCGTGCACCAGTTGCAGACGGGGATACGTCGCCAGCACCGCCTGCGGTAGCGGATCGAGCCACTGCGTGAGCAGTGCGAAGCGGCCCTGGTCCAGCAAGCTCTGCGCCTGTTCGGCCAGCAGCGGCAGTGCAAGGGCCATGTCGCCCGAGGCCAGGGCATGACGAATGGCGGGGACGGGCCGGGCCTCGGCCAGATACCAGCGCGCGGCCGCGCGATGAATCTCTTGCAGGCGGGCTGGTGCCCGCGCCGACAGCTGCCCCTGCAAAAAGCCTGCGAACAGGCTGTGATATCGGTAACGCCCGCCATCCATGGCCATGAGGAACAGATTGGCCTGTTCGAGTGCAGCGAGCATCGCGGCGCTGTCGTCGGCCCCGCGCACGACATCGCAGAGCGCTGGCGTGAACTCGTCGAGTGCGCTGGTTTCCAGCAGGAACGCCTGCAAGCCCGCCGGCTGTCGCGCCAGCACATCCTCGGCGAGGTATTGCGCGATGGCGGCGTGACTGCCGGAGAACCCGGCGATGAATGCCGCCGAGTCCTCGCGCTGCGCCAACGCCAGCGAGGCCAGCCACAGCGCGGCGGGCCAGCCCTCGGTGCGTTCGTGCAACTGGCCCACGGCATCCGGCATCAGCGACAGCCCGCGCCGCTGCACCAGAAACTGCGCGGCCTCGGTCTTCGAGAATCGCAGCTGCGCGGGCTCGATCTCCAGCAGCTGCCCGCGTGCGCGCAGTCGACCCAAGCCAATGCCCGGAAGCTGGCGCGAGCCCAGCACCAGCCGTGCGCCCGGTGGCAGCTGCTCCATCACCTGGGCGATGAGGGAAAACACCGCCGGATGATGGATGACCTCCAGCTCGTCGAGAAACAATACAAACGGCTGCTCGTGGGCGGCGATACGGTCGATGATGCCCAGCGCCACCTCAGCGGCATCGCCGGCCTGCAACGCCGGAGAAATACCGATGTCGCCCAGTACGGCCGACAGAAACGACAGGAAGCGGCCCACGTCGTTGTCGGCTTCGTCCACGGTGAGCCAGGCGCACGGCTGGCCGGCCTGCCGCAGCCGCTCGCGCAGCTGTCGCATCACCGTCGTCTTGCCGAATCCGGCCGGGGCATGCACCAGCACTACCCGCGCGCCGCCGTGGGCCAGCACCCGCTCGCAGAGCGGGCCGCGATCGAGTTCGTCGTCCGACCGCGGCGGCGGGTTGAGCTTGGACAGGGGCCAGGGCTTGGACATCAGGCCCCGCAGCGGCAGCAAGAATGAGGGATGCTGACGGGGCGTTTTCGGAGCGACACTGCAGTATCTTGGCGCGGGTTCAGGCACGGTCTGCGATCTTATCGCGGTGCTCTGCCGTTCCTGCTCAGCCCACCCGTCCGGTCACGCCGCATCAACCACCACCCCGATCATCGCGAGTTGCTGGAGGTCCGCCAGATGGACCTCGCGGACCAGCTCACCGTGGCTGCAGGCACCTCGGTGGATGTGCTGATGGCACGCGCTGGTCTTGCCGTGGCGCAGGCCATCCAGCAGCGCTGGTCGCCACGGCCCGTGACCGTGCTGTGCGGCCCCGGCAACAATGGCGGCGATGGCTTTGTGGTGGCACGTCTGCTCGCTGATGCGGGCTGGCCGGTGCGCCTGGCGCTGCTCGGCGCAGCGACGCAGATGAGGGGCGCGGCAGGGCTGCACGCCGCGCGCTGGCCGGGGGCCATCGAACCGCTGGTTCCCGCCGCCGTCGAAGGGGCACAGCTGGTGGTGGATGCCGTCTTTGGCGCAGGCCTCAGCCGCGCACTGTCCGGGCCGGCGGCTGAAACCCTCACTGCCGTGGCCGATGCCGGCATACCCCTGATCGCGGTGGACGTGCCCAGCGGCGTCATGGGTGACACCGGCGCCGCGCTCGGTGCCGTGCAGGCCACGCTCACCGTGACCTTTTTCCGCAAGAAACCAGGGCACCTGCTGTGGCCGGGTCGAGGGCTCTGCGGCGAGGTGCTGGTGGCGGACATCGGCATCGCGCCAGCGGTCTTGCAGACCATCGCGCCCCGGACCTTCGAAAACGGCCCGGCGCTCTGGCGTGATCATCTGCCCCAGCTCGACGGCAGCGGACACAAGTATGGTCGCGGTCACGCCCTGCTTCTCGGCGGCTATCCCCAGACCGGGGCCTCACGCCTGGCAGCCCGGGGTGCCGCGCGCATGGGGGCGGGGCTCACCACACTCGCGGTGCCCGAACGTGCCCTGCCCATCTATGCCGCGGCGCTCACCAGCATCATGGTGCAGCCCTGCGATCACCTCGAAGCGCTGGGCCGGTTGCTGGCCGATGCCCGCTTCAGCGGCCTGCTCGTCGGCCCCGGTGCCGGTCTCGACGCGTTCACGCGGCAGAGCGCACTGGCCATGCTCGCGACCGGGCGACCCACCGTGCTCGACGCCGATGCGCTCACGGTATTCCAGCCCCAACCGCAGGCCTTGTTCGATGCCATTACCGGCCCCTGCGTGCTGACGCCGCACGAGGGCGAGTTCAAGCGCCTGTTCGACCTCGGCGGCGACAAGCTCAGTCGCGCCCGCGCGGCCGCCAGGCGCAGCGGTGCGGTGGTGCTGCTCAAGGGCAGCGATACGGTGATTGCCGCACCCGATGGCTGCGCCATCATCAACAGCAATGCACCGCCCACCCTCGCCACCGCAGGCTCCGGCGACGTGCTGAGCGGCTTCATCCTCGGCCTGCTGGCGCAAGGCATGGAGCCGTTTCTCGCGGCCGCCGCCGCCTGCTGGATGCACGGAGAGGCTGCACAGGCCTTTGGCCGCGGCCTGCTGGCCGAAGACCTGCCAGAGCAGCTGCCGGGCCTATGGCGGGCACTGTTCAATCCCTAAAAATCAGGCTCGTCGAGGGTCGCTCGCCGCGTTGTGGGGCCAGGCGCGGCACCGCGGCGGCGCGTTCAGTCGCCACGCGGTGGCATGCTGCGTCATGTGCCCACCGCACACCGCCGCCCAACAGGAGCAGGACATGCAACTCGGAATGATCGGTCTCGGCCGCATGGGCGCCAACATGGCGCAACGGCTGGTGCGGGGCGGGCATCGCGTGGTGGGGCTCGACCCCAGCGCGGAGGCCCGTGCAGCCAGCGCCAGTCAGGGCGTCGAGACGGCCGAATCGCTGGCCGACCTGATCGTGCACCTGCCCATGCCACGGGTGATCTGGCTCATGGTGCCGGCCGGTGCAGTCGTGGACCAGACGCTCGTCGAACTGCTGCCGCTGCTCTCCAACGGCGACACCGTGATCGACGGCGGCAACTCCAACTACAAGGACAGCATCCGTCGCGCCGCAACGCTGGCCGAACGCGGGCTACACCTTGTGGACTGCGGCACCAGCGGCGGCGTCTGGGGTCTGGCCGAGGGCTACAGCCTGATGATTGGGGGCGACAAGGCCGCTGTGGAAAACCTGCGCCCGATCTTCGAGACGCTGGCCCCGGCTGCCGACCGGGGCTGGGGTCATGTGGGCCCGAGTGGCGCCGGGCACTTCACCAAGATGGTCCACAACGGCATTGAGTACGGGCTGATGCAGGCCTATGCCGAGGGCTTTTCGATCCTGCAGCACAAGCAGGCGTTCGGGCTCGACCTGCACCAGATCGCCGAGCTGTGGCGGCACGGCAGCGTGGTGCGCTCCTGGCTGCTGGACCTCACTGCCACGGCACTCGAAAAGAACCCGGCATTGACCGGCATCGCGCCCCAGGTCGGCGACTCGGGCGAGGGCCGCTGGACGGTGGCCGAGGCCATCGACCTCGATGTCTCCGCCCCCGTCATCACCCTGGCGCTGCTCGAACGCCTGCGCTCGCGCGATCGCGACTCGTACACCGACAAGCTGCTGGCGGTACTGCGCAATCAATTTGGCGGGCACGCCATCAACAGCACGCGGGCTGCCAACGAGTGAACGTACCGCGCTGGCTGGCAGTGGCCGATGCCGAGGCGCTGCAGCAAGAGGCCGTCCGGCGCATCCTCGCCGCTGCTGCGCAGGCCATTACCGCGCGGGGGCGCTTCCTGCTGGTGCTGGCGGGCGGCACGACGCCGGTGGGGGTCTATGCCCTGCTGGCAAAGGCCGACAGCGACTGGCCGCGCTGGCAGATCTATTTCGGCGACGAGCGCTGTCTTCCACCGGACGACGCCGCACGCAACAGCCGCATGGCGGCGGCGACCTGGCTATCGCAGGTGCCAATTCCGGCTTCAGCGGTGCATGTCATCCCCGCGGAGCGCGGTGCCGTCGCTGCTGCGCACGCCTACGCCGATACTCTGTCGGACGTGGGCGATTTCGATCTGGTGTTGCTGGGTCTGGGGGAGGACGGCCATACAGCCAGCCTGTTTCCCGGCCGAGACTGGAGCGGGGCTGCCGCGGCGGATGTGCTCGCCATCTGTGACGCGCCCAAGCCCCCGGCCCAGCGCGTCTCGTTGAGCGCGGCGCGGCTCAGCCGGGCGCGAGCGGTGCTGTTTCTGGTGACGGGTATAACTAAGCGCCAGGCCGTGTTGCAGTGGCATGCCGGGGCCGATATTCCAGCGCGCTCGATCCAGCCGGCGGCCGGCGTGGATGTATTGATCGAGGCCGCCCTGCTGCCGGACGGGATGACCTAGCGATCCAGCTCCACACCCCGCAAGCGGAGCTTGGTCTTGAGCTCCGGCAGGGCGGCTTGCGCCGCGCGTTCACCGGCCAAGATCGCCCGATGCTTGCCCTCGAAATCAGTCGAAGTGACCGTGCTCATGTCCGGCACGATCAGCACATCGGCCAAGGGGTACTCGGCCTCGCGGATGGTCTTGCCCATGATGCCGAAGGTCTTCATCACCACGTCGAGCTTGCCCTGGGCTTCGGCCTGATCCGGAGGGGCTGCCACATCGACAGCGATGATGAAATCGGCACCGAGCTTTTTCGCGTAGCGGATCGGCACGACGCTGACCAGGCCACCGTCGACGTAGTCCTCGCCGTTGATGACCGTAGGGCGAAACACGCCGGGCACGGCGGACGAAGCCTGCACCGCCTGCCCGGTTTCGCCGCGCTCGAACAAGATGGCTTCGCCGTTCTTGAGCCGGGCGGCGACGCAGGCGAACTTCAATGGCAGCTTTTCCAGCGGCCGGTTGCCCACGGCGGTATTGACGAACTGCCGCAGCGCATCGCCCTTGATCAGACCCTTGCCGAACAGCGTCCAGTCCGACACCGAGGCGCGGTCGAGGTCGAACGCCATCTGCTGCAGCTCGAAGCCGCTGTAGCCCGCGGCATACAGCGCCCCGGCGACCGAGCCCGCGCTGGTGCCCACCACCATGTTCACCTTCAAGCCGTGGCTCTCCAGCACCTTGATCACGCCAATGTGGGCAAAGCCGCGGGCGGCACCACCGCCCAGCACCAGCGCGATCTTGGGCGGCGGCGGCGCCTCGATCACCGGAGCGGCCACGACCGGTGCCGGCTTTTCGGCCATCAGGCCGCAGGCACTGAGGATCAGGGTTGCCGCCATCGCGACGCCGGTTTGCCAGGCTGCACGCATCGTCACACTCACTCGGGTTTTTCGGGCGCGGCATCGTAGCGGAGCTTCATCACCAGCACGCTACCGGCAAGTGCGATGGTGAGCGCATTCGCCACCACGATTGGCCAAGCCCCCAGCATCCAGCCGTAGGCAAGCCACAGCGCGAGGCCCAGTACGAATACGGCATACATGCCGAGCGAGATGTCCCTGGCCGAGCGGCTGCGATACACCTTGAGCACTTGAGGGACGAAGGCGATGGTGGTGCAAAAGCCCGCCGCATGGCCCAGCAGATCGGTCAGGCTCATCGGGCGTATCGCTGACGCACCGAGTCCGGCAAGAAGTCGCGCGGCTTCATGTCGTCCACCTCGCGTGGCGGCACATCCTCACCCAGCAGGCGGTTGATGAAGTAGCGACCGTCTTTGAGGTCGTAGGTAATGACCGGCAGGCAGTTGGTGGATTGGTTCTCGTACAGCGTCAGCAGATGCCCTTCCTGAAAGCGCCAGAGATTGCCTTCGCGATCTTCGTTCTCCACCAGCACCACGTTCCAGGAGTCCTCGTCGACGTAGAAAGTGCGCTTGCCAAACGCGTGCCGCTTGCCGCCGCGCTCGGTGGCCTCGATCACCCAGACCCGGTGCAGCTCGTAGCGGGTGGCGTCCTGGTTGAAATGGCCGGGTTTCAGCAGCTGCGGGTATTTCCAGCTGCCATCGCTGATGCGGTAGGCGTTGTAGGGGATGTATAGCTCGCGCTTGCCGACGAGTTTCCACACATAGCGGTCGAAAGGGCCGTTGTACATGTCCACCATGTCGATGAACTGGATCGCGTCGCTGCCCGGAAAAGGCTGGTCGTAGCCCACGGGTGGGATGCGGAACATCTTCGGGATCTTGGGCGGAATCACCCACACCGCACGCTGATCCTGCTCGGAGTTGGCGGTTTCGTGCACGAGCGCGGTGAAGTCCACATCGTTGCGGGTATCGCCAAACCAGGTCAGGTAATAGAGCAGGATATTGCTCGTCTTCATATCCGCCGGGTTCTTGATGTTGGCGTAGCGCGCCAGCACCCGCTCGGTCTGCTTCAGATACTGCGGCGCGCTCGTGGGGCGCACGATGGCCTGGGTGGTTTGCGTCTGCAGCGCATCGCCGCGGTAGCGCGTGCGGTGGTTCCACATCACCTCGACCCCGTTCTGCGGCTTGGGGAAGGGAAAGCCCAGTCGAGCACCCGACAAAGCATCGGAACCGAGCAGCTTCACCACGCCCAGGTTGGCCTGGCTCGCATCGTAGATGGCCTGCGGGTAGGCCACGCTACGGCGGGTGGTGAATACCGGCATGGTGTAGTCCGGATACTTTGCGAACATCGCCCGGTGGCCCGGCGAAAGATTGGCCCCGTACTTGGCCATGGTGGCTGCCGTGATGGTGAACAGCGGCTTGTCGCCCGGGTAAGGGTCCACCAGTCGCCCGCCCTTGCTGTAGCCCGCTGGCGGCTTGGTCAGCCCCCCCGTCCACGGCGGGATGCGACCGTCCGGCGTGCCGCCCTTGTCAGCGCCGATGGGCGTGAGCAGGCCACCGCCAACGCTGCTCTCGCCCTGCCCTGCACGCGGTTCGTAGGCTTGCTCCGGCGCGCCCTGCACCTGCACCGGCGCGCCGCTGAACTTGTCGCCCAGCGCCACCCGGCCCTCGTCGCGCGGCCGGCGATTGCTGAGTGCGGCCATGGCCTCTTCCCGCGCCGCACCGTTTTGCAGGTAGCGCAACCAGTCGTTGGCGAGTTTCTTCGAGGGCGGATAGGTTGCCGCCTGCTGAAAGGCCTGCGTCGCGGCCTCGACGTCGGCCTGCTGGTAGTGCGCCATGGCCAGCGACATCCACGCGGGGCCGCTCTTGGCACCGGCCTGTATCGCCTTTTGCAGGCTCGCAGCGGCGCGGGCGTAGTCCTCGCGGTCCATCTGCAGCTGGCCAATCTGCAACAGGCGCTGGGCATCGGGCGAGAGGCGGTTGGCTTCTTCCAGCGCGCCCACAGCCAGCTCCGGTTCGCGCGCCCGCGACCAGAGTGCGGCCAGCGTCGCCCAGTTGCCGGCGTTCTTGGGGATCAGCCCCTGCTCCAGCCAGGTCTGCGCCTGTGAGGCGGCGGCGAAGGGTGCACCAATCTGCGCGGTCAGTGTGACCAGTTGCAGGCGCTCGGCCGAGGTTTGCAGATGGCCCTGGCGGGCGGCGAGCTCCAGCACGCTGACGGCGCGCTCCTTGTCGCCCGCCTTGAGGGCGAGGGCGGCCATCTGCAGCCAGTTCTCCCGCTCCTGGGGTTGTTTCTTGAGCTGCTCCTGCAACAGGGGCAGCGCCTCGGCCTCGCGGTCGGTGGCGAGCAGGGAGGCCAGCAGCGCGCGCTTCCACGAGGGATCGGGGTTGGGCACCGCCGCAATCCCTTTCTTGAGCCAGGGGATGGCCTCGCTGAAGCGCTTGGCCTCGACATAGCCGGCACCGAGGGCGATGAAGATTTCCGGTGCGGCATCGGCGGCCCTGGCCTGCTTTTCCAGCTGCGGAATCTGCGACTTGTAGTTGCCGGCCTTGAGCGGCGGCAGGCTGGCGGCGGCAAGTGCCTTCACATCCTCGCGCATCTGCACGGCGGCGGGGCCCGAGAGCGCATTGAGGCCCAGCGCCTGCTCCAGATATTTCTTGGCCTCGGGGTAGTTCTTGGCCGAGGCCGCCGCACCTGCCAGCTCCCGCAGCAGCATGGCCTTGGCGTAGGGGTCGGTGGCGTTCAGCAGCTGCTGCTTGAGATCGGCCGGTGCCTGCTGGCCTGCCGGCGGCGTTTCGATCTCGCGGGTTTCACTGCGGTACTGCTGTGCGCTCGCCGCCTCGCAGATCAGGGCGACGGAGAGGAGCAGACCTCTGCAATAACGAGCGTTCTTCATCCCGGATAGTTGTACGCGCAATCTTCGGGATTCATCGGCACTCGCTGCTTCACTTCGCGCGCGCTCTTGTAGGTGGCGTAGATCCAGTTGGACACGCTTTCGATCGCCGCTGCCTCGTAGACGCCTCGCGGATTGGCATCGACGATCTTCACGTCCTGCACGCGGCCGTTGGGCATGACGGTGAACACCACTTCGACCCAGCCCTTGATCTGCTGCTTGCAGGCCCAGTCCGGCATCTGCGGGCGGGCGGTGGACAAGGGCACCAGTGTCTTGCCCTCGAAACTCTTGCCCGTGGCAAACCCCTTGCCGCCGCCACCGCTGCCGCCGCCACCGCCGGCAAAGCCACCGAAAGCACCGGTGCCGAGGCCCGAGAGCCCGCTGCCGCCCACGCCGATGTTCAGGCCCGTCACCGGACCAACGCTCACCGTCACCGGCCCGGCATCGATCTCGACATTGCTGAGCGCCGGCGCGGCGCTCGACGAGAGATCAGGCCGCGCCAGCGAGGGCGGCGCATCGGGTGGCGGCGGCGGTGCGTTTTCCGGCAGCTGAAGCGGGTCGGGTTGACGCTCCTCGCGTTCCGGCTCGACCTTGACCATCTGCACGCCGTCGATCGAGGGGCCTTCGTTGAACGCCACCACCTCGCGCGGCGTGATGGCCCAATGCAGAAACGCGAACAGCAGCAGCACGGCCAGCACGCCGGCAAGGGGCGCGATCAACCAGCGGCGGTTCACCTACCGCTCCGGGGTGGCGGCAATCGACACATTGGCCACTCCGGCCAGCCGCGCCTGATCCATGGCCTCCACCATCAGGCCTGCCCTGGCGTCCTTGTCGGCCTGGATGACCACGGCGGCATCGGGATGCGCGGCGTGCAGCTTGGCAACGAGGCCCCGCACGGCGCGGATGTCGACGCGCTGCTTGTCGACGAACACCTCGTTATTGGCGGAAATGCCCACGAAGATGCTGGCCTTTTCCTCCTTCACCGCCGTCTTGGCCGAGGGCCGATTGACCTTGATGCCGCTCTCGCTCACGAAGGCAGCGCTGATGATGAAGAAGATGAGTAGGTTCAGGAAGAAATCCAGCATCGGCGCGAGGTCGATGCCGGTCTCCTCGACCGGCGGGTTATGCCGTCTGAACCTCATTTGGCATCCTCCAGCGCCAGCAGGGATTGCAGCTCGTCCGTCTCGCGCCGGGCCCTGGCCGTGTAGTGGTGCGCCGAGTACATGCCGCTGAGTGCCACCGCCAGGCCCGATAGCGTGGCGATCATGGCCTGGCTCACGCCATCGGCCATCGCCCGCGGCTCGCTGCGGCCCTTGATGGCCATGACGTCGAACACTTCCAGCATGCCGCCCACGGTGCCGAGCAGGCCCAGCAGCGGGCAGATGGGGATGAGCGCCCGCATCATCGGCAGTGTCGCGTTCATGGCCACCGACAGCTCGCCAATCATGGCCATGCGGATGCGTCGCGCCGTCCATGACGAGCGCTCCCGGCGCGCCTGCCAGCGCTGTGCGGCCGCGGCACGGGCGGCGGGGAACACTTTCCGAAACCACCAGACGCGCTCCGCGATCAGCGTCCACAGCGTGACGGCCACCGCCAGAATCCACCACACCACCCAGCCGCCGGCCTCGACGAACTCCTGGATGCCGGTGAAGGGCGCGGTCAGGGCCTCAAGCACGGGCAAGGCCCTCCGGCCCGGTACCCTGCTGCGACTCGATGCGCTCGGCCAGCAGGCCCGCCGATTGCTCGTCCAGCACCTGCACGATGGCCCGCGAGCGCGCCGCGAGGATGGCGTTGATGAACAGCAGCGGGATGGCGATGCCCAGACCCAGCACGGTCGCGATCATGGCCTTGGAGATGCCGCCGGCCATCAGCTTGGGGTCGCTGGACCCGGCCTCGGTAATGACCTGGAAGGTCTCGATCATGCCCGCCACGGTGCCGAGCAGACCCAGAAGCGGGCCTGCGGCAATCACCAGGCGAATGAACTGCTGGAAGCGCTCGATGGCGGGGGTTTCCTTGAGTACCGCCTCGGAGAGCCGCAGTTCCAGCACTTCCGGGTCGTGCTTCTCGACATCGTTCTTGAACACCTGCAGCACGCGGCCCAAAGGATTGTCGTCGCGGGGCTGGGTGGGTGACGCGAGCTGGCGTTTCACGCTGGCATCGGTGCGCAGCAGAAACTGCAGCTGGTAGATCGCCACCACGGCAGCCAGCAGGCCAACAAAGATGATGACGTAGCCCGGCCAGCCACCCTGGTGGATGCGTTCCTCCAGCGACGGCCGCTCGACCTGCAGTGCCAGCAGACCGCCTCGGGTGGGGTCGATGAGGATCGGCGCGATGCCGCTGGCTGCTTCGTTGAAGTCCTCGGCCAGACCGCGATCGGAGCCCGAGGGCTGACGCGACAGTGCCCGCAGGGGGCCGCCGCCATCCGGCACCACCAGGTAATCGCGACCGGCAAAGGCCGTAAAGCTACCGACGCGGGTCACGTCCGCCACGCTCTTCACGCCGAGCGGATCGATCACCTCGGCCTTGAAACGCGCCGACTTGCCCTGCTCGGTGATCTCCTGTTGCAGCGTGAACCAGAAGGCTTCGAGCTGGTTGATGCTCGGCAGCGCCGGGTTCTTTGCGATGGCGTCCAGCTTGTCCAGCCGGGCCGGGTACTGGGCGTTGATGTAGCTGTCCGCCAGCACGGTGCGCAGATCGCCCGCGGCGCTGCGGGCAGCGGCATAGACCTGCGTGAAGTCGCCGGAGCGGCCCGCCAGCTGGGTCTTGAGGGCGGCGATGTCCCGCTGGTTGGCGTCGAAGCGGCCCTTCACACCGGCGACCCGCGCCTCCACCGCGGCGAGATCGGCCTGCGCCTTGGCCAGCAGCGACGCCTGCTCGGCCTTGTTCTTGACGAAGCGGGCCTCGCGCTCCTGGTTGAGCTTGCTGGTCTGCTGGGCGGATTCACGCACCTGGTTGAGCAGGGCGTCGAGGCCGCTCGGAGCGGTTTGCGCGTGGCCCGCCGAAACGATCAGCGCCATCACGATGCCCCAGCCGAGCCGCCTCATTTGCCACCCCCAGCCACCACCGGCATCGGCAGGTGCAGCACATCCGGCGCGCTGATCTCGCGAGCGATCCTCAGGCCCTTTTTGATGCTGGCGCGCCAGGCCTTGTCCAGTGCCTCCCACTTCTTGCCGGTGGCGTCCCAGCGCCCGGCCTCGTCGCCATCCAGCGTGAGATAGAACAGCGAGGCGCGGCCGATGCGCAGCACATCCACCTCGCGGGCGGTGTCGGCACTGCCGATCTGCGCACGCTCCACACCCAGCGAACGGCCGTAGTCGATTTCGATCTGGTAGGCCTCCAGCAGACGGCGGTAGCGCTCTGCGCTCGTGGCCTCGGGGTCGGCCATCAGGCGCTTGAGGTTTTCGATACGCTCGCGCCGCTCCTGCTTCAAGAAGGGCAAGTCGAGCGTGACGAACTTGTCGATGGAATCGAGCATGCGCAGCATCAGGGGGGTCAGCTCGCGCTCGGTGCGGTCGATTTCGATCAGCTGTTCGCGCAGCGAGACTTTCTCGGCCTCCTGCGCGCCCAGCAGTTGTTCGAGCTGCTTGGCGTAGACGTTGAGCTGCTGCGCCTGCCAGGTGGCGGCCCGGTAGCGCTCCAGCATGGAATGGGCAGAGTCGTCGATGCCATCGATGCGCTTCTGGCTCTCGGCCGAGGCCCGGTTGCTGTCGATAGTGGCTTTCAGCGCCTCGTCGAGCTTGTCCCGGGCAGGGGCCTGCGCCGGGGCCATCGATGCGAAACCCGTCAGTAGCGCCGCAGCGACAAGCCGGCGATGGAAACTAAATCTCACGCGCGATGCTCCTGATGTTGCTGGCAACCAAGGGCACGGACGGACGACGCGCCCGCAGCAGGATGGGCCGGAGCCAGCTGTCGATCTCGCGCACCATGTCTTCGGTATCGATATCGTCGATCACCCAGTGACCGCGATCCGGCCAATGGCGATGGGTGGCGTTGGCATAGCGGGCGGCGACCTTTTTCACCACGCTGGGCGGCGTGAGCCAGTCCTGACCGGCGCTCACCACATACACCGGGCAGCGGACGGCCTTGGCTTCCACCCGGGTGGCGCGCTTGCGGTCGGCCCACCAGAAAGCGATCTCGGACAGCATGCGGCCCGATTCGTAGACGAGGCTCTTGATGATCTTCTCCTGCTGTGCGGCATGCAGGCCATTGACCGCGCACTGGCGTGTGCGTTCGGGGCTGAGCTTGTGCGCACGCCGCCAGAAGCCGAAGCGCGACAGCACACCAAGAAACGTCCAGAACGTGCGAGGCACCACGGCATTGATGCCGCGTGGCGAGGCCGGCGTGAGCAGCACCAGTGCAGCCGTGGGAATCTCTGTCGCGAGCATCTGCGCCAGCAGGCCGCCCATCGAGTGCCCCACCAGCACCGGCGGCTGGCTGAAGTTCTGGCTGGCGATGTAGTCCTTGAGCGCTTCGGCGTAGTCGCGGATGGAAAGACGGGCAACCGCATCCGCCTGAACAGGGCCGGCCTCATGCGCCGGCAGCGTGGGGCGGTGGCACTCGTAGGTGCGGGCGCTGAGCAGTTCGTCGAGCCGCGATAGCAAGCCGCCATGGCACCACATGCCGTGAATCAGGATGACCGGTGTGCCCATCAATACCCCGAGATGATCTTGTTGGAGGCCCTGGCCAGCCGCTGCGGCACCAGCTTGTTCATGAGTGCCAGGGCACGCGTCTGGCGACCCACATACCAGTGCACCGGGCTGCGCCACACCGGGCGAGTCGCGGCCTCGAACACGGTATCGGCGATGTCAGCCGCCGTGAGCCGCACCCCGAGACTGGAGATGCTCTTGGGTTTGTCCGCCACCGCCTGCACCATCGGCGTATCGACGAACAGCGGCAATACCGAGCAGACGTAGATGCCCTGCCGCGCCCACTCGATGTTGAGCGCCTCGGTGAGGCCCTTCACGAAAAACTTCGTGGCCGAATACACGGCGAAGGCCGGCGTGCCGTAGATGGCCGAGGCGGATGCCATGTTGATCACACGCCCGCCCTTCGCCCTGGCGAGGTAGGGCTGCGCGGCATGGCAGCCATTCACCACGCCCTTGGCGTTGATGTCGATCAGCGCGTGGCAGCGAGCGAGCGGCATGGACTCGAAATCGCCCGTGGAGAGGATGCCGGCATTGTTGAACAGCACGTCGATGCGGTCGTCCGTGGGCTCGGCAAATGCGGCCAGTGCCTTGGCAAAGGCGGCCGCGTCGGTCACATCCAGCTTGCCGACCACAGCCTGCGGGCCGATCTCGCTGGCGAGCGCCTTCACCCCCAGCAGGTTCACGTCATACAGCCCGACCCGCCAGCCTGCAGCGGCAAAACGCAGCGCTGCGGCGCGCCCGATACCGGCGGCGGCACCCGTGATGAAAATGGATTTTCGGCGTTTGCTCATGGCTTGTCTGATGCGAATGGGCTCCTCAAAATCACTTTAGCAAGGCTCGCATTGCTTTACCCGAAATCATTCATCCATTGGGATCAGACATGGCCGCACACAGCCCCGGATTCACCGCCCTCGTCAACGAGGCCCGCACCCGAATTCAGGAGATTCAAGCGAGCGAGTTGCCGATGCGCCTGCAATCCAGTCCGGGCATCCGGCTGATCGACACGCGGGAAGAAAGCGAGTTCGCCGCCGGGCATGTGGCAGGTGCGGAGTGGATCGGCAAGGGCGTGATCGAGCGCGACATCGAGGCCAAGGTGCCCGACAAATCCACACCGCTATACCTCTATTGCGGCGGCGGTTACCGCTCTGCCCTGGCCGCTGACGCCCTGCAGAAAATGGGTTATCGCCAGGTGGTGTCGGTGGATGGTGGCTGGCGGGTGCTGAAGGATTTGCTGCCGGTGACGACCTAGCCCGCTGCGGCTGCGACGAGGAACTTGATTGCCGGTGGCGCCGCCAAACCAGGGGCAACGACGTCCGGCCCGCGGCTTGGACTCAGACGGTGTGGAGTGCAGCCGGCTCCTCCATCCACATCGCCCCCCAGATGTGGCCGTCCGGGTCGGCAAAGTCTCGACCGTACATCGACCCATGATCTTCAACCGGGTTGATATCGGCGCGCCCCCCGTGCTGGCCGGCGGCGGTATTCAGGGCATCCACCTCCGCGCGCGACCCACAGGAGATATTCAGTGCCACCTCGCTCGAAGTGCTGGGCGGAATGGGACGGGTGGTGAAGGTGCGCCATTTCGCATGGCTCAGCAGCATCACGCTGATGGTCTCGCTTCACACCATCAGTGCGGCATCGCCATCCGTGAATTGCGGGTTGTTGACGAAACCCAGCGCCGCATAAAAGGTCGTGGATTGATGGAGGTCGGTGACCGGCAGGCTGATGGTGATGGTGCGGGGCATGACGAGACTCCTTCGACGATCGGGCGTATGGGTGTGGCTGCTGCTGCGAGGGTGCCACGGCGCGGTCGCTGCGGCATCCACACCAGGCTCGGTTTTGAGCCACCTTCATCGCGCCGGCGTGGCGTCGGTGTGCGGGATCGAAGACTGCCGTAGCGCTATTCGAGATACGCAATCGAGACAATCTCCAACTCCACCTCCCCACCCGGCAGCCGCACCCGCAGTGCATCGCCCTCACCCTTCTTCATCAGCGCTCGTGCCAGGGGGGAGTCGATGCTGATGGCGCCGCTGGCAAAGTCGGTTTCGTCGCCGCCGACGATGCGATAGGTCTTCTCCTCGCCACTCGCCACATCCGCCACCGTCACGCTGGCACCAAAGAACACGCGGCTGGGGTCGGTGGGTCGGGATTCCACCACCTTGAAATCCGGCAGCCGCCTTTGCAGGTAATGCACGCGGGCGTCGATCTCGCGCAGTTCCTTCTTGCGATAGATGTATTCGGCGTTTTCGCTGCGGTCGCCCTCGGCCGCCGCCGCGGTGAGCGCGCGCACCACCTCGGGCCTGCGCTCGCGCCACAGGTGGTCGTACTCGGCCTTCAGCCGCTCATAGCCGTTGCGGGTGATGTAGAGCGAGGCCGGGCCATCGGGGTTGGGCGGACGCCAGCGGCTCATGGGTGCCGCAACCTCGCGATCAGGCTCGGTAGCAGCACCAGGGTGCAGATGAGGATCACGCCCAGCCCCACCGTCAGCAGCAGACCCATGCTCACCATGCCGGGGTGGCCCGCGAGCATCAGGTCCCCGAAATTGGCCATGGTCACCAGGGCACCAAACAGCACGGCACGAGTGGCACCGGTCTTCAGCAGATTGGCGTCAGCGGGTAGTCGCCTCGCCTGCTGTACGAGATACACGCCGTAGTCCACGCCCACGCCCAGCAGCAGCGGCAGGGCGATGACGTTGGCGAAGTTGAAGGGGGTGTGGGTGATGACCGAAGCCGCCATGGTCAACAGACCAGCAGCCGCCAGTGGCAACAACACCAATACGGTGTCCCGCACGCTGCGCAACAGGATCAGCAGCAGCAGGCTGATCGCCACGGCCGAATACAGAAAGGCCTGCTTGAAGGACGCCACCACCACCTCGCCCGCCTCGATCATGCCGACCGGTGGGCCGCTCACCGCCGGCTCCACCGCGCGCACCGCTGTCACGAAGGCGCTGGTGTTGGTGTTGTCGTCCAGCACGGCTCTGGGCCAGATCTCCACGCGCTGGCGGCCATCGGGGGAGAGCCAGCGGTGGCGCAGCCAGGGCGGCAGATCTGCAGCGCTAACGGCGCGTGCGCTGAGCAGCCCCCGCAGCTGCTGCAATTGCGCGCCAAGGCCATCGAGCAGATTGCTGCGCAGCCGCGTGACGCCATCGGCCGATTGGCTGCCGGATTGCAATCGGTTGAGCGCCGCCGCCAGACGCGCCGCCGCGGCAGCACGCTCGCCCTGCCACTGCCTGGCTGCCTGCTGCATGGCCACAGCCAGACGATCCAGGGCCGCGCCGTCTTCTGGACGGGCAATCACGGCGAGCTCACCCGGGGTGCTCAGTGTCGGGCCAAGGCTGAAGGCCAGGTCTTCGAGAATCGCCAATTTCTCGGACTGATCTTTCGGGACCAGATCAGCCAGCGTGAGCACCTGCCGCACCTCCGGGATGGGCTTGAGTCGCGTTGCGATGGCCTGCGCTTCGGTATCGCTGGCGGCAATGGCCGAGAGCGTGAGCACCGGCACACCGGCATCTGCCAGCAGGTCGCGAAAGGTGCTGACCGACTCCGACTCGGGGTCGCGCAGATGCAGCGGGTCAAAGTCGAACTCGGCCCGCGGGGCGATGGTCGCCGCCACGACGAGGGCCACGGTCATGCCGATCCAGATCGAACGGCTACGGCGATAGGGCAACTCCAGCAGGGCATCGAGCCAGGGCCGCACCGGGGCTGGCTCGGGCGGCTTCGGCGGCAGCAGCGCGAGCAGCGCCGGCAGCAGCGTCAGGCTCGCCAGCAGGCTGATGAACATGCCGGCACCGGAGATCAGGCCCAGTCCCGCAATACCTGTGAATGCGGTCGGTACGAAAGCCAGAAACCCCAGCGCGGTGGTCGCTGCACAGACGAACAGAAAGCCGCCGATATCGCCTGCCGCCTGCGGCACCGCCTCGCGATGCGCCACCCCCTGCTGGCGCAACTCGCGGTAGCGCATGGCGAAGTACAGGGCGTAGTCCAGACCCAGGCCGACGTACAGCACCGCAAAAGCCATCGAGATGAGGTTGAGCTTGGGCACCACCAGCGCTGCGAAACCCGCGGTGAGCGAGAGCCCGAACAGCAAGGTGAGCACCGTAACCGACACCAGCCGCCGAGAACGCAGGGCAATGAACAAGAGAGCTGTGGACAGCACCAGCGCCACCCCGAATGCCAGAACGGCACCGGAGAACGCCATGCCGATCTCCTCGTGCTCCAGCGCGATGCGGCCCGTGAGGCGAATGCGCACATCGGCATGGCGCTGCTTTACCTCGGCAATGGCCGCACGGATACCCGCCACAGGGGCCGCCGCGGGTTGCAGGCGCCCGTAGTCCAGCACCGGCACCACCTCGATGAACTTGCGCGGCGACGGTGCGAGCCCCTCGGGGGCAGGCATCAGCCTGGCCCAGTCCAGCGCCTTGGCCTCGCCGCTGGCCGCCGCCTCCGTCACCTCGGCCACGGCATGGAGTGCGGGTGCGAGGTCGAAGACCACATCCGTCGCCAGCAGCGATTTCTCCATCAGGCCGGCAATACCGGAAAGGCTGGGATCACTGGCGAGCGCACCGAGAAATGGCTGCGCGCGCAACACGCCATCGGCGAAATCCTGCAAGGCTTCGGTTTCGAGATACAGCAGGCCGTTCTGCTGGAAGTAAGGCTCCAGCTCGGCTGCGCGCACGTCGGTGAACAAGGCGAGTTGCGGCTTCAGCAGACGGGCGAGCGCGGCCTGTGCAGACGAGGAGCGACTGGGCTCAGCGGCTTCTACCACCAGCACCAGACCGGCCTCGCTGTTGGGAAAGGCCTGTTCCATCGCCGCCTCGGCCTGCCGCCACGGCAGCTTGGCATCCAGCATGTTGGCGGGGTTGGTATCCACCGACAGTCGCAGGGCCGAGAGGCCAAGGGCCGCCGCCGCCAGCGCGAGACAGATCCAGGCGACGGCCCGCGCCCAGCGCTGGATGAACAGCACCCAGAGGTGCAGCAGGCCTTGCAGGCGTTCGCTCATGGTAGGTGCAGTCGGCGTCGGGTCTGAAAGGACAGGAGCTTACGGCCCGACAGGGCCTGCCGGAAAGGCGCGCAGCCCCTCTTTAACGAGGCGCTTTGGTGCCTTGTGCGCATAGGTCTTGTGCACTCTCACCCGGTGCGTCGGCTTCGAGGCACAGGGTCGGTCTGTTAACCTTTTGTGACTCCTGCTGACGTCAGCGGTCATCTCTCAAACGCATGTTTCGCACCCCCATCGGTCTCATCGGCTTCGGGCTGTTGCTATCTGTCGCCTACCCCCTGGCCGCCCTGTCTGCTGCACGGCAGCCCGCAGCGGTCGTCGACGGTTTTCACGACATCCTCACCGATGCCATGACCCGCAGCGCCAAGCTGGGCTGCGAAGGCCGTATCAAGCTGGTCGCACCCGCGGTCGACCAGACCTTCGATCTACCGTTTCTCACCGAACGCACGCTCCGCCGGGCCTGGAAGACGCTCAGCGAGCCGCAGCGCACGACCTTTGCCGCCGCGCTGCGGACCTCGGTGATCACCACCTACGCCACCGAGTTCTCTCAAGCTGGCAGCGTGCAATTCACCATCGGCACAACCGAGACGCTGGCGAGCGGCGATGCAGTGGTCCATGCCGTGCTCATCCCCCGGCAGGGCAGCCCGGTGACGCTCGATTACGTGCTGAAGCCACGGGGCGAAAGCTGGCAGGTCGTGAATGTGCTGGCCGAGGGCGTGAGTGACCTGGCCCTGCGCGCCACCCAGTACGACGGCTTGATCAAGGACCAGGGCTTTGAGGCGCTGATCGCCCGGCTCGATGCACAGACTCAGAAACTCAAGGGCAGATGCCGATCATGATGGACCGCTTTTTTCTGGGCCTCGCGCTAGGTGCCGCGCTGCTGAACACCGCCGCCGCACAAAACGATTCGCCCCGCCCGCAAGCGCTTGAGCAGGTCACCGTCACCGCCACGAAGGTGCCGACGACGCTGGAAAAGGTACCGGCCTCGCTCACGTCCATCGGCGAAGAGTTTCTGCGCGAGCGCGCCGTGAGCGGTTTTCAGGAGGCCAGCGATTACGCCGCCAACGTCACCATGAATGTCTCTGGCTCCGCTGGCCAGTTCGTCATCCGCGGTCTCGGCACGCCGGATACCAATCTGGGCTTCGATCCTTCGGTTGGCACCGTGATCGACGGCGTGTACTACGGCCGCGCCAACTTTCTCGCCGCCTTCTACAACGATGTGGATCGCTTCGAGATCCTGCGCGGGCCGCAGGGCACGCTGTTCGGCAAGAACTCCACCGCCGGTGTGTTCAACGTCGTCACCAACAAGCCGGGCACGCGCTTTGGCTGGGATGGCGAGGTACTCAACCGCGGCTACGGCGATTTCACCGTCAACACGGCGCTGAACCTGCCCGTCAACGAGGACTTTGGCCTCCGGCTGTCGGGCAGCTTCAAGAACGGTGACATCAACACGCTCTACAACACCCGGCTCAAGCGACCGGAAGAAAACGAGGAGATCAACAGCCTGCGGCTGCGCGGCCGCTACGCCACCGCCAGCGGCGTGGTGCTGGACGTCACCGCCCTGCGCTCACGCTTTACCCAGAACAACTCCAACTTTCAGCTTACCCACATCAGCGATGAGATGGAGGCGGCCGTGCGCAACTACGACCCGGACTACGACGACAACCCCGCGCATCGTCGCGTGTCGACCGAGTTCCCCAGCGCCGAAAAGGCCGTGGTCAGCAGCTATGCGATGACGCTGGAGGCTCCGCTGCCGAGCTTTGGCATGGTCGACAACTTCCGCGTCACGGCAATCACCGCCTTTGCCAAGTCCCGGGCCGATGAGCGCAACATCGACGCCGACTTCACGCCCATCCCCTTCATCAGCGACCGCCTGGCAGAGCCCTCGGTCTACCAGCAGGTATCGGAAGAAATCCGCTTCACCGGCAGCGGCAAGGACCTTTTCGGCTACGGGCACGGCATCAACTTCATCGCCGGCATCTACCTCTCCCGCGCCAGCTACAGCGCGTCGGACCTCTTCTCGCTCGAAAGTCTGGCAGGCGCCCTGGCCTACTGCACCGCCTCGCGGCCGCAGGGCCCGGCCAACTGCAACGAGAACCTGCCGACCGGGCTTGGTGGTGTCGGGGGCCCAGTGTCGGTGCCGCTGGTGGATGTGCTGCCGCTGCTCGACGCCACCACCATCAACAACCAGAGCGTGCAAACGCGGCTGAAGCAGAACGAGCAGACCTTTGCAGGGTTCGGGCAGTTTGAATACAGCTTTCTGCCCAAGTGGGCGCTGATCGGCGGCGTGCGCTACGGCAGCTTCAACAAGCAGGGCCTGCTCTCGGCCGAGGCGACCAGCCCCATCATCGAGTTCATTGCCAACTCGCAGAACCACACCACGCCGATTCGCCGCGAGGAGGGCGACTACTCACCGAAGGGGGGTCTTCGGTTTTCGCCCAGCCGGAGCGTGTCGCACTACTTCACCTTTGCCCGGGGCTACAAGAATGGCGGCTTCAACGGGCTGCCGCTGCGCCCCACCGAAAACGAGTACGGCCCCGAACGCGCGACCAGCTACGAATTCGGCACCAAGGCCCGGCTCAACAAGGGGCGCATGCGCGTCAGTGGCTCGGCCTTTTTTACCAACTTCAACAACCTACAGGTCTCCACCTTTCTCAAAAATCGTTTCCTGGTGCTCAACGCCGGCGAGGCGGTCTCCCGCGGTGGCGAAATCGATTTCCAGTGGCTGCCGGAAGCGGTTCCCTTCCTCATGTTCCGCAGCTCCCTGGGCTACGCCGACGCGCGCTACAAAAACTACCCCAATGGCCCCTGCTATTCCGACGCGCCCTCCACCTGCGGCCAGCAGGATCTCTCGGGCAAGCAGTTGCCCTATGCGCCGCGGTGGACGGGTGCCGTCGTTCCCAACCTGTTCTTCCCCTTGGGCAACGGCCTGATCGGCACGCTGGGCCTGGACTGGGTATACCGCAGCGCGCGGTACCTGGATGTCGACATCGACGAGCGAAAGAAACAGGGCGCCACCCAGGTCTACAACGCCTTCTTCATCATCAACGACGCCAGCAAGAAATGGGCGGTGAACTTCGGCATCCGTAACGTCACCGACACCCGCTACTACGACCAGATTCTCGGCCAGCCACTGGCCCCCGGAAACTTCGCCTCGTCCGGCATCAACGAGCCGAGGCTGTTCACGCAGAGCATCAGCTACTCGTTCTGAGGGATGCTCCGGCGGGACGCGTGACGCGTCCCTTCAAAGCATCGCCGTCATCCGTGCGATGCGCTCGGCCTGGATCCGGTTGAGGTTGCGGAAGATGGTGGCGGCGATGCGCGGATGGCGCAGGCGCAGGCGTTCGAGATCCTGGCTGTCGAAACGCAGCAGGCGCACGGCCGTGAGCGCATCGACGTTGGCGGTGCGGCGCTGACCAAAGTAGCCCGCTTCGCCCATCACTGCGCCACGGCCGAGCGTGGAGAGTGATTTGCGCTCATCGTGGCGCTCCACCCAGGCTTCCACCTGGCCATCGACGATCACATACATGTCGCGGGCGTAATCACCCTCGGTAATCACACGACTGCCGGCGGGTAGCTTTTCCAGGTTGCTTAGCAGGGCGAAGGTGCGCGCCTGGCGCAGTGAAAGGCCGGACAGCAGCGGGATGGTGTGCTGTGGGGACTGACCCAGGTCCAGCCGCAGGATGTCCCAGAGGGTGACGATGCGCACCATCGAGGCCAGTGCCGGCGTGAGGGTGATGTCCGACAGCCACGACAGGAACAGCGTGAACGCCGCGAGCAGGCCGAACTGCACCTGGCTTTCCATATCCGCGCCCGTGAACACGAGGAAACCCAGACACAGGGCGATCATGGTCAGCGTGATGGGCCGCAAGACTTCGCCCAACGCGTGCCGTACGGCATCGATCTCGCTGCCGCGTGCACGCGCCTCCTGGTTGAAGCGCACCATGTAGTGGATGGTGTCATCCACCGAAATACCGAGCACGATGCTGGCGATGAGACAGGTGGTGGGCGTCAGTCCGATGCCGGTGAGTTGCAGCAGCCCGTAGTAGATGGCGACCGGTACCAGGTTGGGCAGCAGGGCCAGCGCGGCGGCGCGGGGCGAGGTGAAGATGATGGCGAGGATCAGCCAGATGAGTGCTGCCGTGAGCGCCACCGAGGCCCACTGTCCGCTGGTGAGCTGATCGGCCGTGCGGGTGGCCAGAAGGCTGCTGCCCGTGAGGTGTGCGGACAAGGGTGCGGGCAGTGCGGCAAGGCGCTGGTCCACGCGCTCGGCAAATGCGGCCAGCAACCGGGCGTCGTCCACGGTGACGCGCACCACCACCGCAGTGGTTTTGTACTGGGTATCCAGCACGCGCCGCACCTGCTCACCCCCGGCAAAGATCAGGATCTGCTTCACGGCCGCCGCGCTCTCGGGCACCACCTCGTCTTCCAGCCGACCATCGCCCAGTGAGCGATTGAGCAGCTTCACCAGATCGACATAGCTGTAGACCGCGCCCACCTCAGGCTGCTTGCGCAGCCAGTTCGCCAGGCCCTCGACCTGGGCGATCAGCGCGGGATCGGTGAGTGCATCGGCCACGTGGGTTTCGATCAGCACCGTCAGCACATTGGCACCGCCGTAGGCGGTATTGATGGCCTCGTAGTCCTGCCGCACCTTCGATTCGGCCGGAAAGCTCCGCACGAACTCGGTACCGGATTCCAGCTGCGTGGCCAGCAGGCCACCGGCGGCGAGAAAGCTGAGCGCCACGCCGAGGATGAGGCCACGGTGTTTGACCGAGTACTTGGCCAGCATCGTGGAGACGCGGTCGTAAAAGGCCGAGTGCGGATTGCTGGCGCGGGTCACCTTGCAGCCCAGCACCAGGGCCAGGGCCGGCAACAGCGTCAGCGAGGCGGCCATCGACAGCAGGATGCCGAAGGCGGTCAGCAATGCGAACTGGTGGATGGCCGGTAGCGGCGTGACCAGCAGGGCGATGAAGCCCGCCACCGCCGTGATGGCATTGAGCAACAACGGCAGGGCAGCATGCTTGAGTGCATTGGATGCCCTGACTGCCGGCAGGCGACCATCGTTGTGGCGGGTGAAGTCCGAAAGCCAATGGATGCAGTAGCAAAGTCCCTGCGTGACCACCAGTGCCGGTGTGAGTGCCGTCAGCAGGTGCAGCTTCCAGCCCAGCGCCACCAGCAGGGCCATGGTGCCGACGAGGCTGAAGCCCACCGTGATCACACCGGCCATCACCAGCCGTAGATCGCGGAACGCGAACAACAACACCAGGGTGATCACCACGAACACCGCTGGCAGGGTGAAACCCAGTGTGGACAGCAGGGCATCGGCCGTCGCCCGCTTGATGACCGGCGCACCGGTGATGCGTACCGCCGCGCCGGGCACCACCTCCTGCGCCACGGCCGCCATGCGGTCCGGGTAGCCGTTGAGGCGGAAGGTGGCCTCGTCGACACCCCGGAGCGTGATGGCGAAAGCCGCCTCCTTGCCGTCCCGCGAGATCAGGGTGTTGCCGTAGATCGGGTTGGCGCGCAGCTGCTCGCGCAAGCGCTCGACGCGCGTCGGATCTGCGGCGGCCTGGGCGGTGAAGCTCGACACCTCCAGGGCATCACCTTCGGCAATCAGATTCGGGGCGCTGTGCAGCGAAAACACATCCGACACGCCCGGTAACTCGCTCAGTCGCCCGGCGAGAGTGGCCACGAGGGCAAGGTTGCGGGCCTGGAATACGCCGTCCTCGAAGCGCACCGACATCAACACCGGGTCGGTGTCACCAAAGGTCTCGCGCGCGCGTTCGTATACGGCACGATCGGCATCCTGCGCGGGCAGCAGCCGCTCCATCGCCGGATCGACCCGGAGCTTGAAGCTGCCGGTCTGCCAGTCGACGCAGATCGCCGCGGCGACGGCGGTCAACAGGGCGCCAAAGACCAGCGTCAGCCAGGGACGGGCGGCGCAGCGAAGCAGGAAAGCCAGCACTTAGTTGCCCAGGAAGAAGTTGCGGGAGTCGAAGTAGCGGTTCGCCAGGTCTTCGCCACTTTTCACGCCGGTGATCTTGAGTTGCGTCTTGCTGCCGAGCTTGAGGTCCGTCATGGTCGACTCACTGACGTACCAGTAATCGGTAGCTTTGGCCAGGCTGCTGCCGGGGGCCGACAGTCGCTTGCGCACCGTGGTGCCTTCGAGGAACTCCACCTTCAGTGCCACGCAACTCTCGTCGTCGATCCAGGCCTTGATGCGGCTGTAGCGCGAGCCGGACTCTGCAGTCGGAGCAATGCCCAGCACGGTCACCGGGCGGTTGTCGATCTTCTCGCGACCCTCAATCTTCGGGTCGCTGCCGTTGAAGGCGTTCTGCACCTGCTTGATGTCGGCGTACGACATGTCGGTACCGAACAGCGGTCCATCGCCAGCGCCGCCGACGATGCGCCGCGTGCGGTTGAGCGCAGGCAGAAACACATACATCTCGTCGGCCTTTCCGCCCTCGCGGATCAGGTAGGCCGCACCGTTGACATCGGCTGGTGCAGTGAGCTTGAGCATGGCACGCAGCAGGTTGTTCTCACGTTTGGCAAACAGCTTGCCGGTCATCAGCCGCCGCTCGCCCTTGCCGTCGATGGAGCTGAGCTGAAACTCCTGAATCCGCAAGGTGGGCGGGATGTTGGCGCGCATGCAGGTCATGAGCTTGTCTTCGGCCGGCCCGGCCGAAGCAGGCTGCGCCAGCAGCAAAAACAGTCCCAGCGCGAATGCCACGTTGCGGATCATGCTCGGCCCCTAAAGTCCTTATCGGTCTGCGCCAGAGTGTATCCGCAGTGTTCGTGCGCCCGTATGCTCGACTGCAATCACCGGACAATCTCATGCTCACTCTCGTTGGTGCCGGCGCAGTCGGCATTACGCTGGCGACCCACCTCGTTGCTGCCGGCAAGCCAGTGCGCCTGTATGCGCGGGAGAAAGACCGCGCCGCCTTCGCCGCTGCGGGCCAGCTCACGCTGGAGCGCCCCCGCCGCGTGGCGCTGCGCACCCCGTTGCCGCTGCTGACGGACCGGCTTTTCGATGCGGACACGCGCTATCTCGTGATCGCGACCAAGTTTGGCGCGCTGGAGGGCCTGTTGAGCCTGCTGCGCGACGCGCCGCCGAGCCTGACGGTGATCTCCACCCTCAATGGCGTGCGCGCCCTGCCGCTCATCCATGTACGCCTGCCAGGTCAGCCAACCGCCGCGCTCAGTATCATGTTCAACGCCCAGCATGTGGGCCCCCTGCACGCCCAGCTCACGACCAAACCCGGGGTGATCGTCGCGGGTGGGGATGCCGGGCTGTACGAGCTGCTGGCAGACAGCGGCCTGTCGCTCTCCCGCGCGCAGGGCGAAGAGGCCTGCTGGGGCAAGCTGCTCATCAATCTTGCCAATGCCATCGGGGCACTCACCCATAGCACTTTCCGCGACCTGCTGAGCGATCCTGATCTGCGCGCCATTTTTGTCGCCGCGCTCGACGAAGCCGTGGATCGCATCGAGGCGGCGAAGATCCCCTACCGGCTGCCGATGCCCCTGCCTTATCGCGGCTACCGGATGCTGCTCAAACACGGGGGGCCGCTCACCTGGTGGCTGGCGCAGGCCAAAAACGGACTCGATGACGGGGCATACCCCAGCATGGTGGGCGACGTGCGGGCCGGGCGGACCACCGAGGTGCGTCAACTCAACGGCGAGATCGTGGCGCTCGGGGCCCGGCAAGGCTGGCCAGCGCCGGTCAATGCCGCGCTCGTCACGATGATCGAAGCGCTGGATGCCGCCGCGCCTTTTCTACCGATGCGACCGGTCGAACTGCGGCGTCGTCTCGGTCTCTGAGCCTTTTGAGGCGGTGGGTACGCCAAAGCGGGGGGCTTGTCCTCGTGATGCAGCACGGCGCGTTGTTTGCTTGTGTCCCACTTCCCGCTGCGGGGCGCGCGCATCAACCTCGCGCACCACAGCCTGCCTCTGCCTCAATTCGGAGCCTCAACTCAATGCGTCTCGTCTCACTCGCCGCCTACAGCTTGCTTGGGGCCTCTCTGGCGGCCTGCGGTGGCAGCAACAACAACCCCAAGCCGCTCAGCATCCCGGCAGCGCCCGTCGCCTCGACCCCCACGGCACCGGCCGCCCCGGCTTCACCCGCACCCGCACCGGCGCCGTCTCCTGCCCCCTCACCGGATGCACCTTCATCGCCAGCCCCAGCTCCCGCTCCCGCTCCCGCGCCTTCGCCTTCACCCACAACGCCATCCACCCCGCCGCCCTCGCCAGCCCCGACGCCCAGCGAACCACCAGCGCCATCGCCCGAACCCGGCAGCGACGTGGCGGCCAAGAACGCCTGCTTTCTCACCGCACCGGCGCCCAAGACCAGCGCCTCGCGCGTGGTCGTGGCGGATATCGATAGTGGCATCAACCCCTATCACGCCTATTTCCGCGCCGGTTCGCCCATCTATCCCACCACGGGCCCCTCGTCGGTCACACCGGATGTGCTGGCGGCCTTCGGCATCGACGCCAACCATGTGATCGAGCTGACGCGTACCGGCGACTTCGCGGCTGACTTCGCCAAGGACAAGCCGAAGTTCGACGCCGTGAAAAAAGGCGAGCTGTACTGGTTCAAGGGCACCAACATCATCGCCGCCAGTTTCACCCCCGGCACCATCGCCATCCTGCCGGACGACGAGGACGACACGCATGGCGTGGGCACCGCAGGTTCGGTGCTCACGGGTAACCCCGAGGCCATCCTCGTGTTCGTGGAGGGCACCGGCGCTGAAGGGGAAGCGTTTGCCTACCAGCACCCGATGGTTGATCTGGTCACCACCAGCTACGGCACCCCCGGCAGCGTGCCGGGGCTTGGGCATCTCACCAACAGCTACACCGGCGTGTATTGCAACGGCAAGCTGCACTTCGGCGCCTCCGACAACTCCCCGGCGCTCTCGACCGGCGACGGCACCAGCGGCCCGTGGTGGAGCATCGGCATCGCCGGCTGGGAAGAAGGCAGCTCCGAAGGTCGCCAGGCAGTGAGCGGCAATTTTGTGGACTTCGTCGCCGATTTTGGCCAGCAGCTGCCGTACTGCATGGCCTGCGAGAGCGAGGAGATGGGCTTTCACTACGGCACCAGCTTCGCCACCCCCATCGCGGCGGGCATCGCCTCCAGGATCATCCTGGAGACCCGCCGGGCCTGGAACGATCTCGGTGGTATCCGCCTCAACGACGGCGAACCGACGATGGTGGTCGGGGCAGGCAAGCGCCTGACCAACTGGCAGGTGCGCCGCGCACTGGAAGTGGCGGCCTACATCCCCAGCGCGGCGGACTGGGACCCGATCGAAGGGGCCATCGACATGTCCGTGCCGGTGCTGGATGCCGCGCCCTATCTGCAGCTCGGCTGGGGCCTGCTCTCGCACCTCACCGAAAAGGCTGTCGTGGCCGAGGCGCTGGGCGTGATCGGCGTGACGCCCCCCGGCACCCGCAGCAAGTCGGCCTCGTTTTGCAGCTACCAGACTGCCCAGATCACCAGCCGCAAGACCCTGTGGGACAACGATCCGCAGAGCGAGAGCTTTGCAAACCCGGCAGACCCCGAGCCGTTCGTGGCCTGCAACTGATCTGCGTCTGCAACACAAAAAAGCCGGCGCTGGATGCGCCGGTTTTTTTATGGGTTACGGATCGCGTCCTCGGGCTTCATCAGCGACTCGATCACCGCCACCGGGGCGCTGCCGTAGCCGAGGAAATGCTCGTGGAAACGCTTGAGATCAAAACGATCACCCAGTTGCTGCTTCAGGCGCTCGCGGTAGTCGTAGATCGCCGAGTAGCCGGCGAAATAGCTGGTGAGCTGCACCTGACTCAAGCTGGCGCGACGCCATTTGCCGCGCGCCTCGGTCTCGCTCTGGAAGGCATCGTTGCGGATCAGGTCCAGCACCTGTTGCTCGCCCCAGTTCAGCACGTGGATGCCGTAGTCGAGGATGGTGTTGGTGGTGACCCGCAGCAGCCATTTGCTGTGGATGAATTCCATCTCCGCCTCGTGGCCGCCCCAGCCGGCCTCCAGCATCATTTTTTCGGAATACACCGCCCAGCCCTCGATCATCGCGCCATTGCCAAACAGGGTCTTGATGCGGCTCGGAGACTTGTTGGCGTAGACGAGCTGCACATAGTGGCCGGGCACGGCCTCGTGGATGTTCAACACCTGCAACTGCCAGCGGTTGTATTCGCTCAGGAAACTCGCAGCCTGCTCCGGCGTGTAGTCGTCCAGTGGCGAGACGTTGTAAAAAGTCTTGGCCGTTGGGTCATACGGCCCCGGGGCATTGACGCTGGCGATGGAAAAACCGCGCTGGTAGGCGGGGGTCTCGCGCACTTGCAGTGGGCGGCTGGCGTCCAGTGTCAGCAGATCGTGGTCGCGCACAAAGGCCTCCAGCAGCGGGATCTGCCGCTTCACCTCATCCACAAAGCCCTCGCGCGTCGTGTGCTGCTCGCTCAGACGTGCAATGAGCTGCGCGATCTTCTGCACCCGGTCAGCCGGTGGCGTGGTGCCGGGGAAATACCGGGGCCAGAGTTGGTCTGCCAACACCGACATGCGCGCGTGCAGGCGCTCCTTCTCGGCCAGGGCCCGTTCGTAGAGCTGCCTGCCGGTGCTGCCGGACTGGATGTCGTAGGCGAACTTCTGTTCGTACAGCGCTTCGCCAAGGCGGAAGCTGCGGGCGTTGCCATCCCGGCCCAGCCTCGCGTCCAGCGCCTTCAACCAGTCGATGTAGTCACTGACGGCTGCTCTCGCAAGCCGGAGTGACCGCAGAAACGCGCTGCGCTCCCCTGCAGTGAGCTGGGAGCCCGCAACCTGTGTTTCGAGTGCAGCACCCAACACCTCCAGCGCACCCGTGTTCTGTTCAATGGCGAGCCGGGTGTGCTCCCGGGTGGGGTGAGAAATCGCCGCCTTCGCCGCCGCGTAATAGGCCGGCACCTGCTGCAGCCGCCGCTGTACCGTGCGCAGGCGCTGCGGCTCCGACGCATAGCCGGTGGACAGCAGCAGCGCGATGGGCTCGGCCACGTTGTATTGCGAGGGATTCCATTGCCAGCTCTTCAGCGTGGTCAGCGTCCAGCGCTCGGACTCCAGCTGGGTCTTGAGCACCGCCAGATCACTGCGCGCCGCCGGGCTCAATGTGGCGAGGTCAAAGCCGGCGATTTGCCGAAGCTGCACATCAAGCCAGCCGATGTAGCGCCGGCGGTTCGCCGCCGTGGGGGCGGGCAGCAGACCAGCCACCTGGTAGTAACCCACGCTCACCGCGTAATCGGGGTTTCGTTGCCAGTACTGCGCCAGCCAGTCGTCCCCGAAGGCCCTGTTGAAAGCGGCGTCGCTAGCCATGACGAGCGGAGCCACAACCACGAGACAGAGCGATAGCAGCAGGCGACGGAGGAGCACGGGCATTTCTCGACAGGGTTTTGCCAATGCTACCGCCCTCCCCAGCCGATAAGCCCGATAATGGCGGATGATCAATTCACCAACCGAGCTGCTCCAGCTCTTCATCACCTGCCCGCGCGGCATCGAAACGATGCTGCTGGACGAAGTCCGCGCCCTCGGCGCAGTGGAATGCAAGGAAACCATCGGTGGCGTGCATGCCAAGGCCGATGTCGCAGGTGCCTATCGCCTCTGCCTGTGGTCGCGCCTGGCATCCAGGGTGCTGATGCCGCTCGCCAAGTTTCCGCTCTCGGGCGTGGATTCGCTCTATGCCGCAGCGCATGCCATCCAGTGGCCTGATCTGTTCGATGTCAGCAAGAGCTTTCTCATCGAAGTCGCGGGCCGCAGCAATACCGTCACCCACACCCACTACGCGGCCTTGAAGGTGAAGGACGCCATCGCGGATCGATTTCGTGCCGTCAGCGGCAAGCGGCCGGATGTGGACCCCGAGAACCCGGATATCCGCATCCATCTACATCTGGATGGCCGCACCAGCGGCGATCAGGCGCAGCTTTCGCTGGATCTCTCCGGCTCCGCCCTGCACCGCCGCGGCTACCGCGCCCGGCAGGTGGAGGCGCCGCTGAAGGAAAACCTCGCCGCCGCCCTGCTCGTCCGCAGCGGCTGGCCCGCCATCGCCCAGCGCGGCGGCAGCCTGCTGGATCTGTTCACCGGCAGCGGTACTTTCGTGATCGAAGCCGGCTGGATCGCCGGCGACCACGCGCCAGGCCTGATGCGCGAGGACTGGGGCTTCACGCACTGGAATGCACATCAGCCGCAGGTCTGGGCGGCGTTGCGTGAGGAAGCGCTGGAACGCGCCGAAGTTGGCTTCAAGAACATTCCGCCGCTGGCCGGCATCGACAACGACCCACGCGCCATCTCCATCGCCCGCGACAACGGCAAGCGCGCGGGGCTCACCGGCAAGGTGGATTTCACCGTCAATGAGGCAACGCTCGCCAGACCCATCGGCGACACGCCGGGCCTGCTGATCGGCAACCCGCCCTACGGCGAGCGCCTGTCCGACGAGGCAGAGCTCATCAAGCTGCACTCGCTGCTCGGCGGACACGTAAAGCAGAGCTTTCCGGGCTGGAAGTTTGCGCTGTTTACCGGCAAGCAGGAGCTGGGCTTCCGCCTCGGCATCAAGGCCGACAAGGTGTATTCCTTCTTCAACGGCGCGATCCCCTGCAAGCTCCTGGTGATGGATGTGTTTGGCCCGCGCAGCGACGCCGCGCCGCGCCCGGCCGTGATGAACGCAGCCGGCGAGCTGGTGGCCGACACGTCGCCCCTGCCAGTCGCCACCAACGAGCCGCGGCCCTCTCCGGCCCCGGACTTCGAGAACCGCCTCAAGAAAAACCTGGCGCACCTGGGCAAGTGGGCGCGTCGCAGCGACGTGACGAACTACCGGCTCTACGACAACGATCTGCCGGAATATGCCGTGGCCGTCGATGTGTACGCGACGCCCGAACTCCACGTGGTGGTGCAGGAATACGCCCCGCCCAAGACCATCGAACCTGCCACCGCGGAGCGCCGCCTGCGCAACGCTCTGCAGGTCATCCAGCAGGTGCTGGCACTGCCGATGGACAACCTGCACTACAAGCTGCGCAAGGCACAGAAGGGCACCGCGCAATATCAGAAGCAGGGCGCACATGAGCGCTATCACGTGGTCAGCGAGCACGGCTGCAAGCTGTGGGTGAACTTCGACGACTACCTCGACACGGGTCTTTTCCTCGACCATCGGCCGATGCGCCAGCGCATCCAGAAGGAGGCGCGCAACAAGCGCGTGCTGAATCTCTTCTGCTACACCGGCTCGGCCTCCATCCACGCCGCCGTGGGCGGGGCCGACCACACGCTTTCGGTCGACATGTCCAACACGTATCTGGACTGGCTATCGCAAAACTTCGAGCTCAACCAGATTCCCTGCGTGGAGCTGGATGGCCGCGCCCCCTTGCCCAGCCGCCTGCCGCCGCACGCCACACTGCGCGCCGATTGCGTAGAGTGGCTGGCCCGCACGGCGCAGGACGACCGTGCGCCACGGTTTGACCTGATCTTCTGCGACCCGCCGACCTTCTCCAACTCCAAGAAGATGGACGAGAGCTGGGATATCCAGCGCGATCACGTCGCCCTCATCGGCGATGCGGTGCAGCTGCTCGCCCCCGGCGGTGTGCTGTACTTCAGTACCAACCGCCAGCGCTTCAAGCTGGATGCGCTCGACGGGCTGAAGGTGGAGGACATCACCCTGCAAACGCTGGGCGAGGACTACAAACGCCCGCCCGCACCACACCGGGCCTGGCGCATCACGCGCGGCTAACCAAGCGATCGCGCCACCTGACCTGCCGCAGCAGCCGTTTTGTCTCGGGGCTGAGCCCAGGGCTGATGGCATCAGTGCGGCTCGCCGGTGTTGCGCTCAGAGCGTGCCGAGAAAGACCATCGTGTCATCCCAGAACTGCTGCGTGAGAGGCCGCCACCACATCGCCTGAAAAGCGTGCGGCTCACCCTGGTACTGATGCAGCTCGCTGGCAATGCCCCAGCGTTGGGCCGCGAGATGCAGGCGCTTGGCGTCTTCTTCGCACAAATCTGCGGTGCCAACCCCCGTGAACACCCGCGGAAACGGTTTGGCGGGTGCAGTCGCCTCCAGCAGGCGGATGGGGTCGGCGAACAGCAGGGCGTCGGTACTGTGCGGGCGGCGCTCTCCGATGTAGTTCATCGCCAGGATCTCCAGGATCCGGATCGCCCAGTCCGGCAGTTCGCGAGCCCGTCGCCGGGACAGCGGATCGCTCACTTGCAACACCGGCATCAAGGGCATCACACCTACGGGCCGCACCGGGTGTTCATAGACGGCCCTGGCGTAGGTTTCTGGCCGGAGGTAGCTCGCCGCAACCGCGACACCCAATGCCAGATTGCCACCCGCGCTTTCACCCGCAATGACGATACGGCGGGGATCGCCACCGTACTGTGCGCAGCGTTCTGCGACCCAGCGGTAGGCCGCGCAGGCATCTTCGATGGCTGCGGGATAGCGATAGCGCGGGGCCAACCGGTAGTCGGCATTGAACACCACGTAGCCCGCTCTTGAGGCGTAGAGCGCCGCGACGGCCCGGTGCGTCTGGCGCGAACAGGTGGTGAAGGCACCACCGTGCAGGTAAAGCATCACCGGTCGTGCCACACCGGCACTGCGGGGGCGAACCACATCGAGCAGATGCTCTGGCGCGGGGCCATAGGGAATGTCGCGCAGGATCGCCAAGCCCGCCTCGATCTCGCCCAGCTTGATCTTGCGTTCGCCAAAGCGCGCCAGCGTCGAGAGACTACGGTGAATCAGCGCCCGCCGGAGTTTGTGTCGCGCGGTGAAGGCAAGATCTTGGTCGGCAACCGCCATGGCAGCTCTTGGTGGATCAGGGCTCCCAGCTTGTATGGCCTGGATGTTTCAGGCTGATGAGGGTGCCGCGGACGTAACGCGGTTGCGCCCCTCGCGCTTGGCGGCATACAGGGCCTGATCGGCCCTTTGCAGCGCGGCCTCGGTCGTCTCGGTGGCACCGATCTCTGCCACGCCGATACTCACCGTCGTGCCAAGGGCTGTGCCGCCGACGTCCAGGGTCAGTTCCGAGAACTGCTGACGGATGCGCTCTGCAATCGCCAACGCCATGTCTTGACTGGCATTGGGCAGCAGCGCGCAAAACTCCTCCCCACCGTATCGAGCCACCAGATCGCTGGGGCGCGACTGGCTGCGCACGGTTTCAGCAAAGGCACACAGCAGCCGGTCTCCCGCTTCGTGGCCATGGCTGTCGTTCACCCGCTTGAAGTGATCGAGGTCCATCAACAATACCGACGCCGGCTGCCGGGCATAACGGCAACGTTCGATCTGCCGCGACGCCAGGGCGGTGAATCCGCCGCGGTTGAGCAGATTGGTGAGCGCGTCGTCCTGCGCGGCGCGGCGCAGCTGGTTGCGCTGGCGCTCGGTGGGGATGAGCATCACTGTGAAGTTCCAGAACATCAGCAGACCGAGACCCACGGCCATCAGCAGCGGCTGCAGCGCATCTGGCGCCATGAAGTTGGCTGGCATTGCCACCGTGAGATTGAGCACGGCGCGCACCAGGGCATAAACCAGTGCCGCAGCGAAAGAAGCCATGGCGATCCAGCGCAGCGTGAGCGGCTCCTGCTTCTGGGCCTGCCAGCCATCGCGCAAGTTGATGATGCTGCAGGCCGCCAGCACCAACGACAACAACACGATCCGTGGCCAGGCCTGCGTGGCGAAGAGGGGCACCAGCGTGAACAGCAGCATCGTCAGTGCCGGCGGCACCAGGATCCATGCCCAGCGAACGGGCTGATGGGCGAAGTAGCGCAGGCCCGCCGTCATCAACAGATAGCCGGACATCGTCAGCCAGTTACCGATACCGATGCTCAGCCAGTCCGGCACGGCACCGCGCTGGATGAACAGAACGCCGCCCAGTGCGAGGCTGAAGTGCGACAGCCCCCACAGCAGCATGGCGCGCTCGCGAGGCTGCAGGCGCCAGAGCGTGAGCTGCAAGCTGCCCATCAACACATAGGTAATGACAATCACCACCCAAAGGGTGCGCATGTCCAGCAGCATCGTGAACGTCCCGTCTCCCCCTGCGCAGTATTGCGTCTGAGTAGGATCGTAAGCCTGTCCGCCGCTCGTTGTCCCTAGTAATTGCGGCGATACTGCCGCAACCGTCAGGTTTTGGGGAGCGTAACGCCGCGCTGACCCTGATACTTGCCACCGCGATCCTTGTAGCTCGTCTCGCAGACCTCGTCGCTCTCAAAGAACAGAAACTGCGCTACGCCTTCGTTGGCGTAGATCTTGGCGGGAAGCGGCGTGGTGTTGCTGAACTCCAGTGTGACGTGGCCTTCCCACTCCGGCTCCAGCGGCGTGACGTTGACGATGATGCCGCAGCGCGCATACGTGCTTTTGCCGAGACAGACCACCAGCGTCGAGCGCGGGATGCGGAAGTACTCCACCGTCCTCGCCAGTGCGAAGGAATTGGGCGGGATGATGCACACATCGCTTTTCACATCGACGAAGCTCTTCGGGTCGAAGGCCTTGGGGTCGACGATGGTGGAGTTGATGTTGGTGAAAATCTTGAATTCGTCGGCGCAGCGCACGTCGTAGCCGTAGCTGGAGGTGCCGTAGCTGACGATCTTGTGGCCGTCGGAGCCCGTGCGAACCTGCCCCGGCTCATACGGTTCGATCATGCCGGTGGCGGCCTGGCGACGAATCCAGTGGTCGGACTTGATGCTCATCAGTGGGCCCGGATGCTCTCGTCGGTGGCGGCGGCTGCCGGCAGTGGTTCGGGTTCGGGACGGGGTTGGGGCTCGCGCTCCAGCGCCGTCTTCAGCACATCTTCGATCCAGCGCACGGGAACGATGTTGAGGCCACCTTTGATGGTGTCCGGGATGTCGGCGAGGTCCTTCACATTTTCAAACGGGATGATCACCGTCTTGATGCCGCCGCGCTGTGCGGCGAGCATCTTCTCCTTTAGGCCGCCAATCGGCAGCACTTCGCCGCGCAGGGTGATCTCGCCGGTCATCGCCACATCAGCACGGATCGGGATATTGGTCAGGACCGACACCATCACGGTGCACATCGCGATACCGGCCGAGGGACCGTCTTTCGGGGTGGCGCCCTCTGGCACGTGCACGTGCACGTCCTGCTTCTCGTTGAAGGCAGGATCAAGACCCAGAGACTTGGCGCGCGACCGCACCACGGTGTAGGCCGCCTTGATGGACTCCTGCATCACATTGCCGAGTGAGCCGGTCTGGGTCACCACGCCCTTGCCCGGCGAGAGTGCAGCCTCGATGGTCAGCAGTTCGCCGCCCACTTCGGTCCAGGCCAGACCTGTCACCTGACCGACCTGGTTTTTCTCCTCGGCGCGGCCGTAGCGATATTTCTGCACGCCCAGGTAGTCGTCGATATTCTCGGCCGTCACCTCCACGTGGTGCTGTTCGGGGTGGGTTAGCAACTGCTTGACCACCTTGCGGGCAATCTTGCTCACCTCGCGCTCGAGGTTGCGCACGCCGGCTTCGCGCGTGTAGTGGCGAATCATGGCCATGATCGCGTCGTCGCCGATATCCAGCTCGCCCTTTTTCACGCCGTTCTTCTGCAACTGTTTGGGCGTCAGATACTTCTTGGTGATGTTGAGTTTCTCGTCCTCGGTATAGCCGGGGATGCGGATCACCTCCATGCGGTCGAGCAAGGGGCCGGGGATGTTGAGGGTGTTGGCGGTGCAGACGAACATCACGTCGCTCAAGTCCACGTCCACCTCCAGGTAATGATCCTGGAAAGTCGAGTTCTGCTCCGGGTCCAGCACCTCCAGCAGGGCCGAGGCCGGGTCGCCGCGCGAGTCGTGGCTCATCTTGTCGATCTCATCGAGCAGGAACAGCGGGTTCTTCACCTTCACCTTGGCGAGGTTCTGCACCAGCTTGCCCGGCATGGAGCCGATATAGGTACGACGATGGCCGCGAATCTCAGCCTCGTCGCGCACGCCGCCCAGCGACATGCGCACGAATTTGCGGTTGAGCGCCTCGGCAATCGAACGACCTAGCGAGGTCTTGCCCACACCAGGCGGGCCGACGAGGCAGAGGATGGGGCCGTTGAGCTTCTTCACGCGCGCCTGCACGGCGAGATGCTCGACGATGCGCTCCTTCACCTTTTCGAGACCGTAGTGATCTTCGTCGAGCTTGGCCTCGGCGATGGCGAGATCAATGCGCGCCTTGCTCTTCGCCTTCCACGGCACCTGGGTCAGCCAATCCAGATAATTGCGAACGACAGTGGCCTCGGCCGACATCGGCGACATCATCTTCAGCTTGTTGAACTCGTGGCGCGCCTTGTCCTTGGCCGCCTTGGGCATGCCGGACTTTTCGATCTTCTTCGCCAGCTCCTCCTGCTCGTTGGGCGCGTCCTCGCCCTCACCCAGTTCCTTCTGGATGGCCTTCATCTGCTCGTTGAGGTAGTACTCGCGCTGGTTCTTCTCCATCTGCTGCTTCACGCGACCGCGGATCTTCTTCTCGATCTGCAGTACATCGATCTCGCCTTCCATCTGCGCCAGCACCAGCTCCAGCCGGGATTTGGCGTCAGCGGCTTCCAGCACCTTCTGCTTGTCTTCGAGCTTCAGTGACAGATGCGCCGCGATGGTATCGGCGAGCCGACCCGGCGCATCCATCGCGGTCAGCGAGGGCAGCAGTTCGGCCGGCACTTTCTTGTTGAGCTTGGCGTACTGCTCGAAGGTGGAAACAGCCGAGCGCATCAGCGCATCGATTTCGTGTTCGCTGTTGCTGCCATCGGGCTCGGCAACGGGCTCGAACCGGGCGACGAGGTGATCACCGGGCTCGCTCACTTTCAGCACTGTCGCACGCTGGCCCCCCTCGACCAGGACTTTCACCGTGCCATCCGGTAGCCGCAGCATCTGCAGGATGCTGGCCAGCGTGCCGACGCTATATAAATCGTCCACGCCCGGCTCGTCGGTATCGGCTGATTTCTGCGCCACCAGCAAAATGCGCTTGTCGTCCTGCATGGCCGCGGACAGCGCACGTACCGACTTCTCGCGACCAACAAACAACGGGATCGCCATGTGCGGATACACGACGACGTCCCGCAGCGGCAGGACGGGTGCGATATTGGATTGGCTCATTGGGGTTTCCGGTGACAGATTCGGCTCAAACCGAGTGCTTCATGGGTTGCGACGTTTGGCAGGCATTCAAGGCGTTCAAGCCCTGCTCAAGAAAAAGCCCCGCGTTGCAGGGCTTTTGGAGCGAGCTACGCGGACTGCTTGACCGCCATATCCTTGTTTTCATAGAGGATGATCGGCTTGGAGTCGCCCTTGGCGACCGCCTCGTCTACCACCACCTTGCTGACGTTCTGCATGGACGGCAAGTCATACATCGTATCGAGCAGGATGCGCTCGAGGATGGTGCGAAGCCCGCGTGCACCAGTCTTGCGCTCGCGTGCCCGCTTGGCAATCGACATCAGCGCATCCTCACGGAACTCAAGATGCACGCCTTCCATCTGGAACAGCTTCTGGTATTGCTTGACCAACGCGTTCTTGGGGTCGCGCAGGATGGCAATCAGAGCCCGCTCGTCGAGTTCGTCCAACACGGCAGCCACAGGCAATCGACCGATGAACTCGGGGATGAGACCGAAGCGGACCAGATCGTCCGGCTCGAGGAACTTCAAGGTGTCATTGAGCGCCTTGGCATCCGACTTGGACTTGACCTCGGCACCAAAGCCAATGCCGCCCTTGTCGAGCCGCTGGTGGATCACGCGATCGAGGCCGGAGAACGCACCACCGCAGATGAACAGAATGTTGGCGGTATTGACCTGCAGGAACTCCTGCTGCGGATGCTTGCGTCCGCCCTGCGGCGGCACCTGCGCGATGGTGCCTTCGATGAGCTTCAGCAGGGCTTGCTGCACCCCTTCGCCGGACACGTCACGCGTGATGGAGGGGTTCTCGGACTTGCGTGCAATCTTGTCGATTTCGTCGATGTAGACAATGCCGCGCTGCGCTTTCTCAACGTCGTATTCGCACTTCTGCAAAAGGCGCGAAATGATGTTCTCGACATCTTCACCCACGTAACCCGCTTCGGTCAGGGTGGTCGCATCTGCGATGGCGAATGGCACATCCAGCAGGCGGGCCAGCGTTTCGGCAAGCAGCGTCTTGCCGGAGCCGGTCGGGCCGATCAGCAGGATATTCGACTTGGCAAGCTCCACGTCGGTCGTGGCCTGCCCCTTGGTCGAGAGCCGCTTGTAGTGGTTGTAGACCGCGACCGAGAGAACCTTCTTCGCCTGTTCCTGCCCGATCACATACTCGTCGAGCACCGCGCGGATTTCCATGGGCTTTGGCAGGCCCTTGATCTGCGGCTTGGCGTGCACTTCCTCGCGGATGATGTCGTTGCAGAGATCAACACATTCGTCGCAGATATAGACCGAGGGACCGGCGATGAGCTTGCGCACCTCATGCTCGGACTTGCCGCAGAAGGAGCAATACAACACCCGCCCGTTATTGGTACCGCGCGCATCTGCACTCATCGAAAATCCTCAAGCTCCTGACACCGCTTTATGACCGCGTTATAGCACGCGGTCACAGCACTGCAAACCAAGTGTCGCCGTGCTGCAATTCCCGCGCCTGGACACCTCAAGCAGATGCCACCGGAGCCGGCAGTCGGTTGGTGATGACAGAATCAATCAGGCCGTAGTCCTTGGCCTCGGCGGCGGACATGAAACGATCACGCTCCATGTCGCGTTCGATTCGCTCCAGCGGCTGGCTGGTGAACTCGGCATACAACTTGTTCAGCTGCTCGCGCATCTTGAGGATCTCGCGGGCTTGGATTTCGATGTCGGTCGCCTGGCCCTGCGTACCACCGGAGGGCTGGTGAATCATCACGCGCGCGTGCGGGAGTGCGAAGCGCTTGCCCTTGGCACCGGCGGCGAGCAGGAAGGAACCCATGCTGCAGGCCTGCCCAATGCAGAGCGTAGACACATCCGGCTTGATGAAGCGCATGGTGTCGAAAATCGCCATGCCGCTGGTGATCACACCACCCGGCGAGTTGATGTAGAGGCTGATGTCCTTGTCCGGATTCTCGGATTCAAGAAATAGCAGCTGTGCCACCACGAGATTGGCCATGAAATCGTCGATCGGGCCGACGAGAAAAATCACGCGCTCTTTCAGAAGGCGGGAGTAGATGTCATAGGCGCGTTCGCCACGGGCAGTCTGCTCGACGACCATCGGCACCAGATTGGATTGCGGATTCATAGCCGTGAAACTCCTTGGAGGATGAAAAAAGCAAAGGCGACCGTGCGCATGACGCCCGGCCGCCTCGATCTTGATAACCGACGAAACTAGCCTGCGGCCTGCGCCTGGGGATTCAAGAGGGCTTCCAGCGTCATCGGCGTTTCGCTGACCACTGCAGAGGCCACAAGGGCTTCGACTACCTGATCTTCGAGCACCACGGCGCGCAGACCCTGCAGCATGTCGGGACGCGAACGGTAGAACTGCTTCACTTCCTCCGGCTGCTCGTAGTCGGTCGCCATCTCGTCCAGCGCCTTCTCGACGCGGGCGCTATCCAGCGTGATGCTCTTGGACTTGATGACTTCGCCAATCAACAGCCCGAGGGCCACACGACGCTTGGCGGTGGCCTCGAACAGCTGATCCGGCAGCATCTCGCGTGCCTTGTCGGGCGAGATCTTGCCGAGGTTCATCCGGTTGGCAGCCTCCTCGCGAAGGCGGGGCAATTCCTGAGCGATCAGGCTCTGCGGCACCTCGATGGGGTGCGCAGACAGCAACTGGTCCAGCACTTGGCTCTTGACGCGACCCTTGGTCGCCTTGTTGCGCTCGTTTTCGAGGGCCGTACGGCTTTTCGCACGGAGAGCGGCTTCGCCTTCTTCAGCGGTGACCCCGTGCGCCTTCAGGAACTCGGCATCTGCCAGCGAGGGCAACACCACTTCTTTCACGGCTTTGAGGGTCACGTCGAACTGTGCGGTCTTGCCCTGAAGCGCCTCGGCCCGGTAGTCGGCGGGAAAATTCACATCCACGGTGAACTGCTCACCAGCGGAATGTCCAGACATGCCCTTCTCGAGATCCGGCAGGAACTGGCCGCTACCCACCTCGAAACTCACGTCGTTGCCCTTGCCGCCCTGGAACTCCTCGCCGTCGATTTTGCCGACGAAGTCAACGGTCACCTGGTCGCCGTCGGCAACGGGGCGGTTCACTTCAGCAAACGTCTTGCGCGCGCGACGCAGGTTCTCAATCAGGCGGTCCACATCAGGCTCGGTGATTTCGACGACCGGGCGGCTGACTGCGAAGGTGTCCAGCTTGTCGAGCGTGATCTCGGGATAGACATCGAAATGTACCGAATACTCGACGCCTTCCGCGGCATTGCCGATCTCGACGCGCGGCTGACCCACCGGCTCGACCTTCGCCTGATTGATCGCCTCGGAGTAAGTCTGGTTGACCAACTCGTTGATCGCCTCGTAGCGAGCGGCATCCTTGTATTGCGCCTCAATGATTTTCAGAGGCGTCTTGCCCGGCCGGAAGCCCGGCGTCTTGGTGCGCGCCGCCATGCGCCTGATCTGCTCGTTCACGGCTTTTTCCAAGCGCTCGGCAGGAATCTGGACACGCAGGATGCGGCCTAGGCCGGCTTGGGGTTCGAGTTGGACTTGCATGAGGTTTTGGTTGATTTGAGAGATTGCCCGAACCGTGGCTGTCGTTGGGGCTGGAGATACCTGCGAAAGGCGAGACTCGAACTCGCACGGGTTGCCCCGCTGGAACCTAAATCCAGTGCGTCTACCAATTCCGCCACATTCGCGGGGCGCGAAGTATAGCAGTGGGGCGGCAGCGGTTTTCGCCACGAGGGCGAGAGAAACAGCGACCCCGGTAGCAGGAGGTGAGCAGACGTTTACAAATGCGAATAATTAGCATTAACTACGAATCTCTTCCGCCAAGAAGTTGATCCGATGAGCACTCTCACCCTGAAACGCCATAACCTGATCAAGCTGCTCGGTGCCGATTCGAGCCCTTCGCTAACGAGTACAGGCAAGCCAAGGCTCAGGAGCGAGGATCTGTTCCGTGCGGGCTGCGAACTCATCATCGAGCACCGCGGCGAGGAATACCGCCTCAAGATCACTCGCAACGACAAGCTCATCCTCAATAAATAAAGCTGTTCGGCGCTACCGACAGTAATAATGTGCGGATGCACCGATCCAGCGTCGTCCTCATCGGCCTCATCTGCCTCTTTGGGTCGGCCCTGCTAGGGCTCTCCGTCGGCGCTTCGGCGCTGACACTCCCAGAGCTTTATGCAGCGCTCTGCGGCGCTCTCACTCCAGAGCAGGACTGGATGCGATCTGTCGTCATCGAGGTGCGCCTACCGCGGGTCTTGCTCGCGCTCGCGATCGGGGCAAGCCTCTCTCAAACCGGGGTCGTACTTCAGGCCCTGTTCCGCAACCCGCTGGCGGAACAGAGCCTGCTCGGCATCTCCGGTGGCGCGGCGCTGGCCGCAGCCGCGTGGTTGGTACTTGCCCCCCTGATTCACTTCGCAGCCGGCTGGTCTGCCCAGTTCGCCCTGCCAGCGATGGCCCTGATCGGCGCGCTCACGGCAGCCTCGTTGGCGATCAGGCTTTCGCGCCTCGGCGGTGTCACCGATATTGCCACGCTCCTGCTCGCCGGCATCTCCATCAATGCCCTCTCCGGTGCGGGAATCGCGCTGCTACAGACACTGGCCAGCGACGCCGCCCTGCGCGATCTCACGATCTGGTTCTACGGCAGCCTGGGACGGGCCGACTGGCAGCAACTCGTGGTAGGCCTGCCCCTGCTCGCGGGCATTGCCCTCTGGCTGCCCCGGGAAGCCCGTGTGCTGGATGCCCTGCTGCTCGGTGAAGCCGAGGCGGCGCATCTCGGCGTCTCCATCGAGACCGTCAAACGGCGCTTGTTGCTGATGGTTGCGCTGGTGGCTGCCACCTCGGTGGCGCTCGCCGGCATCATTGGCTTCGTCGGCCTGATCGTCCCGCACCTCCTGCGTCGCATCATCGGTCCCGGACACCGGCTCCTGCTACCAGCCTCGGGCTTGTTCGGGGCCACGCTGCTAGTGCTGTCAGATACCGCAGCACGAACCGTCTTCGCGCCGCTGGAAGTACCGGTCGGGGTACTCACCGCCCTGCTCGGCGTACCCCTGTTCATCCTGCTGCTGCGCACACGGAGCCCGCTGTGAACCTGTTGGAGGCGCAAGGGATTAGCGTGATGCGCGATGGCCGTCGGTTGCTCTCCGATACCAGCCTGCAGTTGCGCTCCGGCGAACTGCATGCCCTCCTGGGGCCGAACGGAGCCGGCAAGTCGACCCTGCTGCATGTCCTGTCGGGCGAATGGGCGATCAGCAAAGGCACCATCACCCTGGGGGGGCGGGCGCTCGGCAGCCTCAGCGCTGCCGATCAGGCACGACGGCGCGCAGTGCTGCCGCAGCACGACGCCCTCAGCTTCGGCTTCACCGTGCGGGAAATGGTCGGTCTCGGACGCTACGCGGCTGCCGACCAGCGACCCGCCCATCAGCGACAGATCCTCAAGGCCGTGATGGAGGCGACCGACGTCACTCACCTGGCCGAAAGACGCTATCCCAGTCTTTCCGGCGGCGAGCGTCGGCGCGCCCAACTCGCGCGCGTGCTGGCCCAGGTCTGGGACGTACCCCATGCGGTGCTGCTACTCGACGAACCCATGCACAGCCTCGACCTCGCCCATCAGCACGCCATGCTGGCGCTGCTGCGCGCACTGGCCGAGCGCGGCTTTGCCGTACTCGCCAGCCTGCATGAACTCAACCTGGCCGCGCGCTATGCGCACCACATCAGCCTGATGCACCCGGGCCAACTGCTGCTGAGTGGCACGCCGGAACAGGTTCTCGACGAGCCGCAACTGCAGGCGCTCTATGGCAGCGGCTTGCGATTCACGGCCATCAACGAGGATGGTCAGCGGCAGTGGCTGACGGGCTGGCGCGATCGCTGAGCATTGGCAAAGCAGGCCGGTGCGCCAGTTGTCGTCACCACAACGCCGTTCGCGGCATGACACTGGTTTGCAGTGGGCTATGATGCGTTACTTGCAGAATCCGCCCTAAGCGCCTGATCCGCCACTCCAAATCCCGTCTATCCGCATGGCCAAAGCTGATAACCCACGGGTGCGCGAAATCACACCGAAAAACACCACGGGCCTGAGCCTCACACAAAGCCTGCAGTTCAAGCTCGGCGCCTTGTTTTTGCTGGCTCTGCTATTGCTCGCCAGCGGCGCCTTTCTCGCCAGTCGCACGCTCGTGCAGGAAAAGCTGCTGGACGAAAGCTTCCGCTACGAACAGGAGGCCGGCCTCAGGCTCACCGCCGATTTGCGCGCCCTCATTGGCGATACCCAAGCCCTTGCTGGTGCGCTGGCCAACCTCGCCACCGACCCCGATCTGCGCTTCGACGAACTGAAGAGCATCGGACCGACCCTGCTCAAGAATCGGCCCAGCGCGCGTCTCGTGGCCAGCCTCGGCATCTGGCCAGAACCCAACAAGATCCCTGGTGCGGGTGAGCGCAGCAGCCTCTACTGGATGCGCGATGCCAACGGCGCGCTGCATGCCAATGGCGACTACAACGACGTACGCAGCGCCCCCTTCTATCGCGAGCGCTGGTATACGCCCGCCCGCTTTCTCGGCCTAGGCCGCGGTTTCTGGACCGATCGCCGACAGGAGCCGCTGGTCAACCGCCACGTGCTGACTTACGTCGTCCCCATCCGGCAGGGCAATGCCTTTGCGGGTGTCGCGACGGTCTCGCTGGATGCCGGCGCCCTCAACGAGCAGTTTGGCAACCTTGCCAAAGACGCCGGCGGCTATGCCCTGTTGCTGGATGGTGGCCATCGGCTGATCGGCGCCTCGCCCGCCGCCGCTACGGCGCTCGGCAGCAAGGCCCCGCTCGGCATCACGCTGGCAGAGCTGGCCAAGTCACTGCCCAGCTATTCGCCGCTTGCCATCGCCGCCTTCAAGCGCAGCGAGGCTGCCCGGCAGGCGATGACGCTGTCCAAGCGCTACGACGCGCGGCAGGTGTCCGAACTCAAGGACAGTACCCGCGATCTGTCCCGCCAGGAGGCGGACGAAATCCTCAGCGGGATCTGGTCAGCCGAAGTCGCGAAGCCTCTGCAGAACGGCGGCGTGCGCGACGCGCTCGAATCAGACCCGGTGCTGGGCGATGCCGTCTGGGCCTCGATCTTCGACCTGCAGAACCCGGCCTGGACACTGATCCGGGTGACGCCAGCCGATGAGGGCTTTGCCGGGGCGAGCTACCTGTTCCGCCAGTCGCTGGTGGTGACGCTGGGCCTGGTCACACTCACCCTGATCCTCGCCTTCTTCGCCCTGCGCGCCCTGGTCATCCGCCCCTTGCGGCAGATGATCGAGCAACTGGCGGGCAGCCAGAGCACCGAAGACGCGCTCAACATCGTGCTGGACGCCAGCTCGCGCAACGAGGTCGGCATGCTGGCGCACTGGCAAAACGAGCGTATCCGTCAGCTTCGCGAGGCAATGGACCACACCCGCGTGGCCAAATCGCAGCTCTCCAGCGAGTCCCTGGAGCGACGCCAGGCACAGGAGCAGCTCGCGCGCGCGCAAGAACGCGCCGCCCTAGCCTTGCAATCGGTGTCGGATGCCGTGGTCACCACCGACGAGCGTGGCCGCATCGAGGACATGAACCTCGCCGCCGAAGCACTCACCGGCATGACCCTGCGCGAATCCCGCGGCCAGCCGCTGAGCGACATCGTGCGTCTGCGCGTTGAGGGTGGCGTTGGCTACGAAAACCTCGCGCAGCTCGCCATGGATCGTGGCACGCGGCTCGACTACACCGGCGGCATCACGCTGGAGCCACACGGCAGTGGCGAGGCACGGGAACTGGTGCTGAATGGCTCGCCGCTGCGGGCGCATGGCCGCATGGTGGGGGCGGTGCTGGTGTTCCACGAACACACGCGCACCCGTCGCGAATCGACAGAAGTCAACGACACCATTGCGGCCGCCAATCGCCACCAGCAAGACCTACTCACAGGCCTGCCCACCCGCGCCGGCTGCGAGCGGCAATTGACGCTGCTCGTCGAACAGGCGCGCAGTTCAGGGCTCAGCCACGCGCTGATCTATCTCGATATCGACCATCTCAAATACGTCAACGACAGCGGCGGCCAGCAGGCCGGCGACGACGTGCTGATGCGCGTGGCCGAGACGCTCGTCCAGTACTCGCCCTCGGCGAAGAACGTCTACCGCATGGCGGCTGACCAGTTCGTGGTGGTGCTGGACTCGGTGGATCAGACCACCGCCATCGCCATGGCCGAGCAACTGCGCGAACAGCTCGCCAGCACCCGCTTCTATTGGGAATCCCGTTATTTCAGCGTCACGGCCAGCTTCGGCGTGGTGCTGATCGAGCGCGACATGCCGACCGCGATGGAAGCCATCCGCCGCGCCGATGACGCCTGCTCGGCCGCCAAGCGTGCCGGCCGCAACACGGTGCAGTTCTACGATCCGCGCATGGATCGCGTCGGCAGCGTGGTCGATGACGACACCTGGGTGCGCTGCATCAAGCGCGGACTCTCCGAAAACCTCTTCCACCTGCGCACACAGTGGATCATGCCGGGCAAGGATTTCGCCGGCGAAGGCCAGGTCTACGAGGTGCTGCTGGCCCTGGAGGACGAAGAGGGTTTCTGGGCCTCGCCGGCGGCATTCATGCCGGTGGCCGAGCGGCACCATCTCACCACCACCATCGACCGCTGGGTGATCGAGCAGACGCTGCGCACGCTCGAAGACAACCCGGCCGTCGTCGAACGGATGGCGTTCTGCTGCATCAATCTCTCCACCGCCACGCTGGCGGATCTGGGCTTCCTCGACTTCATCGCTGGCTGCGTCGAGAAGTATCCGCATCTGGCCGGCAAGCTCTGCTTTGAACTGGGCGAGCCGACGCTGACCGATCATCCCCGCGAGGCAGCACTGTGCTGCGACGTGCTGCACCGCCTGGGGTGCCGCCTGGCCATCGACCACTACTTTGGCCGCAACCTCTCTGACCTCGCCTTGCTGCGCAAGCTGCCGGTCGATTTCATCAAGCTCGATGCACAGGGCTTCAAGAATCTCGGCAGCGATGCCGTGGAGCAGATGCTGGCGGAGTCGATCCTGCGCATCGTCCGGCACCTGCGCCGGCGGGTCATCGTCAACAACATCGATGATGGCGGCAGCATGGAAATCTGGAAAAAGCTGGGCGCCGATTATTTTCAGGGCTATGCCTTTGCCAAGCCCACACCGGTGCCATTTCTCGGTCCGAACTGAAACGCGACCCCAGAGCCCGAATACCCCGGCCGCAGGGCTCACCAGGGGATGGACAAGCCCACGGGCGACGCTCGCACCGGCTCCGTTAGGCTGTGACGATGACCAGACAACTACCCGCTTGGGTCGAATGGGGCGCCTGGCTGCTGGCTTTCAACGCGGGCGGCATCAATGCCGTCGGCCTGCTCAGCTTCGAGCACCAGGCGCTCTCCCATCTCACCGGCACGGCGTCCTGGCTGGGGCTGGAATTGGCACGCGGTGAGCTCGCACGCGCACTGCATCTGGTGCTGGTCATCGTTGCGTTCTTTCTGGGGGCTGCACTCAGCGGCTGGCTCATCCAGGACGGCACCCTCCGGCTGGATCGCCGCTACGGCCTCGCCCTGCTGCTCGAAGCCCTGCTGCTGGTCGCTGCCCTGGCGGGCTTTAGCGCTGATACCCAGACCGCCGCACTCTGGGCTTCCGCTGCCTGTGGCACCCAGAACGCGATGGTCTCGACCTACAGCGGCGCCGTGATCCGCACCACGCACATCACTGGAACGATCACCGACCTCGGCATCATGCTCGGCCACAGACTGCGCAACCTGCCAGTGGAGGCGCGGCGGGTGCGGCTGCAGATGCTGGTGGTCAGCGGCTTCCTGCTGGGCGCCACCGGTGGATCGCTGGCCTGGCTGCGCTGGGGATTCACTGCGCTGTGGCTGCCGGTCGCCATCTGCATCGGCCTTGCGGCGGCGCACACGCTGCATGTTCGACAGCAGAAACGAGTCGGTCCGTTGAACTAAATCTCCAGCAGCTGCACCACCCTCAGTTGCAGGGTTTCGCTGCCGTTGTAGCGATTGACACCAAGCTGGTAGACCAGCCGCAGCCAACGCCCGGCTGCCACCGCGCGCTCACCACCGCCAAAGTCCACGGCTTCGGCCGCCGTGCCATCCGCGGCCCGCAACTGGTAGCGCACATGCTGCTGCTCATTGCCCATCAATCGCAGCGCCACGACACGAAACTGCCCCTCGAACAGCGGCTCCTCAAAGCCCTGGCCCCAGGGGCCGAGCTGCTCCAAGGCCTGTGCGGTTTGCAGCGACAACTCGCCCGCCCCCAGCTCGCCATCCGTGAACAGGGCGCGCTCCAGCGCCTCGGGTGGCAGCCCCCTGCGACAAACGGTGTCGAAGGCCACGCAAAACGTCTGGTAGCCCGCCTCGGGCAGGGTGAGCCCCGCCGCCATCGCATGCCCGCCAAAGCGCGTGATGAGCGCGGGGTGTGCCGCATCCACGGCCGCGAGCGCATCCCGCACATTGAAGCCGGTGATGCTGCGGGCCGAGCCTTTCAGCACGCCGCTCTCGCTGGCGCGTGCAAAGGCGATGGCCGGGCGGTGATGCGCCTCCTTGAGCTTGGAGGCGACGAGCCCCACCACGCCTTCGTGCCATTGCTCGTCAAACGCGCACACGCCCACCGCCTCGCTACCTTCGGTGATCTCAAAAGCTTCGTCGGCCATCTGTGCCGTCAGCGCCCGCCGCTCGCGGTTGAGGGCATCGAGCTGACGCGCCATCGGGCGCGCGGCATCGAGCGTGGTGCACAGCAGGCACTCGATGCCCATCCGCATGTCGTCGAGCCGCCCCGCCGCGTTCAGCCGCGGCCCGAGCACGAAGCCGAGATCAGTGGCGCTGAGGTTGGCGGCCGGTCGCCCGGCGACTTCCAGCAGAGCCAGCAATCCAGGCTGTGCGCGCCCGGCACGGATGCGGCGCAGGCCCTGCTCCACCAGCACGCGGTTGTTGTGATCGAGTCGCGCCACGTCCGCCACGGTGCCCAGTGCAACGAGATCCAGCAGGGTCGCGAGCTTGGGCTCCGCCACGAGCAGGCCGCGCTCGCGCAAGGTCTGTCGGAGCGCCAGCAGCACATAGAACATCACGCCGACCCCGGCCAGTGCCTTGCTCGCAAAACCGCAACCCGGCTGGTTGGGGTTGACGATGGCATCGGCCAGGGGCAGCTCGGCACCAGGCAGATGGTGGTCGGTGATGATCACCGTCATGCCCAGCGCCTTGGCATGCGCCACGCCCGAAAGGCTGGCGATGCCGTTGTCCACCGTCACCAGCACTTCGGCACCCTCGCCCTGCGCAACATCGACCAAGGCGGGTGACAGCCCGTAGCCCATACGGAACCGATCCGGCACCACGTAGCCGAGCCGCGTCGCACCCAGCGCGGCGAGGCCCAGCAGGGCAACACAGACCCCCGTGGCCCCATCGCAGTCGTAGTCGCCGGCGATAATGATCTTGCGACCGGCAGCAATGGCATCGGCCAGCAGCCGGCTGGCCTCCGCTGCGCCCTTGAGCGCTTGCGGCGGCAGCAGTTGATCCATACCGAGCGAGAGCTGTTGCGGGCCCACACCGCGACCCGCGTACAGGCGGCGGAGCAAGGGCGGCAGGTCGGTGGGAAGTTGATCCAGCGTCGAGAGTGGACGGCGATGCAGGGTCGTCGCGGCGGTATTCATGCGAGCGATTATGCGGTCTGCGAATAGCTGCCATGCCGCGTCCGCCGTGCTGATCGACATCCGTCCATCATCATCAGCGCGGTAGGCTAAAGCTCCTCCACCGTTCGCCTCTGCTCGTGCGCCCGACACATCCTGCTGTCATGCATCACGTGCCACTGGCTCGGTGGCTTCGAGGCTATGGACTGTTTGCCGCTCTCTGCCTGCTTTGGCTGCTCTCCACATTCAGCGCACTTTGGTTCGACAGCCTGCTGGCCTGGGTGTCGGGTCTGCTCTACGTGGCCTATGACACCTGTTTGATCGGATACGTGGCCTGGCAAACCCGAAATCTTCAAGCCGAGGCTGTGACGCCCCTGACGAACACTGACGGGCCGGTTCTGGGCCTCGTGGTGCCGGCGCGCAACGAAGCTGCCGTCCTGGCCGCTACCCTCGACCCGCTGCTTGCGCAGATGCGGCCGGGCGACACGCTGCTGATGGTCGACGATGGCTCCACCGACGGCACCCGCGCCCTGCTCGCCAGCCACTACGGGGTGGTGCGCGATGGGTATGGCCTCGCAACATCGTCCCGCCATGCCCCTTTGCAGGTGCTGTTCAAGCCCAACAGCGGCAAGGCAGATTCGCTCAATCTCGGATGGCAGCATTTGCGCGCGCCGGTGATCGTCACCATCGATGCCGACACGCGTCTCGCAGACGACGCGCTGGATGGATTTCGCGTGGCCTTCGCCGCGGAGCCTCAGCTGGCGGCAGCCTGCGGCATCCTGCGGCCCACCGGCGCTGGCGGCTGGCAGGCCAGACTGTTCGAGACCTTCCAACGCTTCGAATACCTGCGCGCCTTTCTGTCTCGCGCGGCGTGGATGCGTAGCGACGCCCTGCTACTCGTCTCGGGCGCTTTCGCCGCATACCGACGGGACGTTCTGGACAGCATCGGCGGCTTCGATCCGCAGTGCCTCGTCGAGGATTACGAACTCATCCACCGCCTGCATCGCCACGCCCACGACCGCGGTCTGGATTGGCGGGTGCGGGTGCTGTCAGCACCCAGAGCGACGACCGATGCGCCGGCGGACATACCAGCATTCCTACGGCAGCGTCGTCGCTGGTTCGCAGGGTTTCTGCAAACCCAGTTCGCCTACCGGCAGATGCACGGCCAAGCTCGCTACGGCAGCGTGGGCCGATTGATGCTGCCGGTGAAGGCGGTGGACACACTGCAACCCGTATTCGGTCTCACCGCCTTCGTGCTGCTGGTGCTGTTTGTCACCGGCGGCGCGCGGGTGGCACCGCTGGTGCTAACGGTGATCGTCAGCAAGCTTGTCATCGACTTCAGCTATCACCTCTGGGCCGTTCACCGCTACCACCGCTGGCTGGGCCTGGCAATGCCGCCGCGCCTCTGGGCCAGTGCAGCGCTGGCGACGGTGGCGGAGCCCTTCAGTTTCCAGTTGCTCCGGCATGTCGGTGCTGCCTGGGGCTGGTGGCAGATTCTCACAGGGCGCCGGGATTGGGCGCCGCAACGACGCGTCATTATCGCGACAGAACCAATCACCAAGGGAGCTTCCAATGAGCCGATTGCGCCGTAGCACCGTCCTGCTGTGCTTTGCTGGCTTGGCGACCCACGCCTACGCCGCCACTTATGAAGATGGGGTTCGCCTCAAGTCGCAGCAGCAACTCGCCAGCGCCGTACAGGTGTTTGCCGAAGTGGCGGCACGCGAGCCTAGGAACGTGCTGGCCCGCGAGCAGCTGGCCGTGATCCTAGGCTGGCAGAACCGGTTCGACGAATCCATCAAGGCCTGGGGCGAAGCCATCACACTGGCCCCCCGGCGGCCGGACTATCACCTCGGCCTGGCGCGCGTTCTATTCTGGAACGGCAATCGCGCCGAGGCCCTGCGCTCGATTGCCACCGCGCTGCAACTCGCACCCGGCAGTGCCGAGGCCTACAAACTCAATGGCGACGTGTTGCTGGCCGAGGGCGAACCGCTGGCGGCGAGAGCTTCTTACGAGCGGGCGAAACAGCTTGATCCGTCCGACGGCGAGCTGGCCGGTCGTATCGCACGCGCCGAACCACCGCGACTCTGGCGCCTCGATGCGGGCTTCACCTATGACCACTACGACAATGCGCGGGGCTCTGAAAACAGTCGCTTTGCACAGCTCGGCCGACGCATCGGCAAAGATGGAGACGTGGTGTATGCGCGCTTCGACAGCTTCGACAATTTCGGCAGCAACGACAACGGCATCACGCTCGGCACCTACTGGCTGCCACATCGCAAGCTACTCCTCAACATCGAGGCTGGACGGACACTCGGCACTGCCAATTTCCGCCCGGATACGCAGGTGCTGGTCAACGGCGAATGGCTGTTGGAAGGCCTTGTTCAACCCCTGCTGGGTTATCGCTACTTTAAATACGATAGTGGGGCAGTTACCACCATCACACCGGGCTTGCGCGCGCAGTTCACGGGGGCTATCGCCGAGCTGCGCTACGGCATCACGGACAACGTCGATGGATCGAGCACGGGCGTCTTGGCCGCACGCCTGACGCTACCCGGCGAGGGCTACGCGCCCTATGTCGCGTTCACGACCGGCAAGGAGTCGCTGCCCCCGCAGGCCAAGGCGACGATCACCGTGCTGGGCGGCGGCGTGGTGTGGTATCTCACGCCAAGCTGGGGGGCGCGTGTGGACTACAGCTACGAAGATCGAAAGGACATCTACAAGCACCACGCGATCGGTGCCGGTCTGACCTATCGTTTCTAGCCTCAGGCTCGCGAACCATCGAAGGTGAGTGTCGATGCCAGGTCGGGGGCGCCGACCAGGAGCATCAGCAGTCGGTCCAGCCCCAGTGCCACACCAGCGCAGTCCGGCAGGCCGGTTTGCAGTGCTGCGATCAGGTTGGCATCGGCGGGCGGCGTGACCTTGCCGTGGTCGCGTCGCCACTCCAGCTCGGCATTGAAGCGTTGTGCCTGCTCGTGGGCATCAGCGAGTTCATGGAATCCATTTGCCAGTTCGATGCCGCGCCACACCAGTTCAAAGCGTTCGGCCACCTCGCCGCGCACGCGGGAGAGTGCAGCCTGCGAAGCCGGAAAGTCGTAGACGAAGCACGGTCGCTCCAGGCCCAGGCGCGGCGAAACAATGCTGCCGTAGAAGTGATCGAGCCAGCCATCGCGCTGCTCGCCCAGGCCATCGGCCGGCGGCGGTGAAAACGCCTCGGCGCGCGCGGCCATGTCGGCGCCACTGGCGCGCAGTGGGTCAAATCCGGCATGTCGCAAAAACGCATCGCGATAGCTCAGGCGCTCGAACGCATCAGTTGCAGAAACGCCGCAATGCCGGAGCAGTGCCTCCATCTCGTCCATCAGCGCGTGATGATCAAAGCCGGGGCGATACCACTCGAGCATGGTGAACTCGGGGTTGTGATGGCGGCCTGCTTCTTCATGGCGAAAGACCTTGCAGATCTGCCAAATCGCCACGGCGTGCGCGCACAGCAATCGCTTCATCGCGAACTCGGGCGACGTCTGCAACCAGCGTGCATCGTGCGTACGAAAACTGTCGATGTGACGATCCACCGTGGCGTGCTGGGAGAGCACGGGTGTTTCAACTTCGAGCACGCCCCGATCATCGAAAAACTGGCGGATCGCGCGCAGCAGATTTGCCCTTGCGCGCAGCGTATCCAGCGAGGCGAGGGGCATCCATTCAGAGGCTTTAGAAGGCATGTGCGTGCAGGGATTGGAATTCATTGACGGTGCGCAAAATCGGGTGCTATAACGCCCAGCAGTCGCAGCGCAAGCAGCGTGCTACGCGGCAATTCAGACCAGCCATGTTGCATCGAATTTCTGATCAGGGAGACGCAGGTGAAAAAAGCCAGTAAAGCAAAACCCGCCGCTAAGAAAGCGGCCGTCAAGAAGGTAGTTGCGAAGAAGGCACCGGCCAAGAAAGTCGCCGCCAAGAAAGCTGCACCGGTCAAGGCCGTCGCCAAAAAGCCCGCCGTGAAGAAGGCCGCTGCAAAGAAGGCCACGAGCAAGCCGGCCGCGAAGAAAGTCGCTGCCAAAAAGCCGGTGGCCAAGAAGGCGACCGTCAAGAAGGCAGCTGCCAAAAAAGCGGTCGCCAAGAAGCCGGCCGCCAAAAAGCCGGTTGCGAAGGCACCCGTCAAGGCCGCACCCAAGCCAGTTGCCAAGAAAGTGGCCGTGAAGAAAGCCGCGCCGAAGAAGGTCGCTCCGGTGAAGCCGGCTGCTGCCGTAGCCGCTGCTGCCGGTGCGGCGATTGCTGCCGAGCCGAAGAGCAGCACCGAAGAGGAAGAGCAAAAAAAAAACAGCTTAAACGCCCCGTAGCGCTCGTGATTCCAAAAGCTGTCCGGGCTGCGCCAAGCCCTCCCACCAAGATCACACCGATTCAACGTCCGCGAGGCGCAGTGTTGACCGAAGAAGAAGTCCGCAGGATGCCGGACAGCGAATACATGAATGATGCGCAGCTGGATTTTTTCCGCCATCTGCTCATCAGCTCCAAGGAAGAAGTGCTCCGCCGCGAGGTCGATGCCAAGGAGCGCTTGCACGAGCGCGAAGTTTTTGCCGACCCCGCCGACCGTGCCACCGCCGAAGAAGAACACTGGCTCGATCTGCGTTTGCGCGAGCGGGAGGCGATGTTCTTGCGCAAGGTGGATGATGCGCTGCGTCGCATCAAGGAAAAGGAGTACGGTTACTGCGAGAAGACCGGCGAGCCGATCGGCATCCCGCGCCTGCTGGCACGGCCGACTGCCACGGTGATCGTCGATGTGAAGGGCCTGCACGAGAAGGTGGAAACCCACTTCCGCGATCGCTGATCCAGCACACCGCGACCACCATCAAAAAAGCCCTGCGATCGCAGGGCTTTTGCGTTGGGGCGACGGCTTGTCGCGCAATCAGTCCTTGATGGCCTCGACCTGGATTGCGAGCTTGGCGAGCGTCGGGCCGTACTTGGCACCGTAGTCCATGCCGAAATCAACGCGATCAAACTGCCCGCTCAGGTCCGCACCGCAATCTTCCTTCTTGAGCATGGGATGGTCGATGCACTTGAAGCTGTTGAACTTGAGATCGACTGGCTTGGTGACGCCCAGCAAGGTGAGTTCGCCCTTGACGCTGCTGGGCACCTTGCCCTTGAACACGATCTTGCCCTTGTAGGTCACCTCGGGAAACTTCTCGACATTGAAGAAGTCCTCGCCACGGGCGTGCTCGTTCATCTTGTCATGCCCGAAGTCGATGGACTTCGCGTCGATGGTGATCTCCACCGTGCCCGTCTTGGCGGCGCGGTCGAGAGACACCTTGCCGGTGGTGCTGTTGAACTTGCCGCGCCACACCGAGATACCCAGGTGCGAGGCCTCGAAGCTGGGATAGGTGTGGCCTGGTTCGATGGTGTAAGTCTCGACGGCGGCGAAGCTGCCCAGCGAGGTGGTGGCGAGTAATGCGGCGAGAAGCGTGCGTTTCATGGGGACTCCAAGTGTGTGTTGCGGGGTGATCCGAAAATTCAGTGCGGCTGCACGATGCGGAAGTTGACGGTGACGGCATCGTCCACCACCTCGTTCCAGTCGGCATCGCCAATGCCGAATGCCTTGCGCGACACCGGCAGGCTGCCGCTGAAGACCGTTGCTGCGGCCTCGCGCTTCACGCTGACCGGCAGGCTCACGTCGATGCTCTTGCCCTTGATCAGCAGCTTGCCGCTGGCCTGGTAGCGATCGCCGCCGAGCGTCTTGAAGCTGGTGGAGGTAAAGCTCGCCTGCGGATAGGTCTTGGAATCAAACCACTCCTTCTTGCGCACTTCGGCGTTGTAGTCCTCCATGCCTAAGTCGAAGCCTGCGGTCTCGATGAGGATGCTGGCACTCGCCTGCTCTGGCTTGGCCGCGTCGAACTGGATGCTCCCGCTTGCCTTGGTGAATACGCCTTCGACCGGCACATTCATCTGCCTGAATGTCGCGGCCACCTTGCTTTTCGCCGCATCGATCCCCAGCGCCGCCGGTGCACAGAGGCTGCTCAGCAGCAGGCTGGAGAACAGCATTTGCTTCAGCAAGGGCACTCGTATGCTCGTCAGCATCGGGGTCTCCATCCAAGTCGTTCAGCGGCCAAACCACATGCGGTGCAACAGCCCATCGCGGTCGATGAAGTGATGCTTGAAAGCTGCGAGCACATGCACCGCGACTACGGCCATCAACAGCGTCGTCAATTGCTCGTGACGCACCTTGAGCAGCGCCGCCAGTTCCTTGTCCTTGGGTACCCAATCCGGCAGCGGAAACTCGCCCAGATACACCACCGGGTATCCCGATGCGGAGCTGTAGGCCCAACCGGAAAGCGGGATCAGGAACAACAGCAGATATAGCGCCCCGTGTCCGCCCGCAGCCGCCAGCACCTGCCATTTCGGCGTGCCGGCCGCGAGCGGCGGCGGCTTGTGCGTCAGGCGCCACAGCAGCCGCAATACCGCGAACCCCAGCACCGTGATGCCCAACCATTTGTGCCACGAAAAATAACGCAACTTGGCCGGCGAGATCTTGAGATCGACCATGTAGAGGCCCAGCGCAAAGGCTGCGACGATCATCAGGGCGATCAGCCAGTGCAGCGCGACGGCGGTGTTGGTGTAGCGCGTCCTGACCAAGGGGCTTGCTCCGGGAGCGAGTAGACCAGGTCATTATGAGCGCCGCCCCGCAGCGTGAAAGCGGAATGATTTGAGGTGACCGATCAATCGCCTTGAAGCGGTACGGCCACACGGGCCCGGCAGCCCATCGCCGCGTCGTCCATCAGACACCGAGGTGATCAGTGCGACCCTGCCGCCTCCAGCAACCGCAGAACCGTTTGCTCAAACTCGCGCACGGCGGCCGCATCATCCAGCAGCCGCCCAAGGCCAGCGAGAATCTGCCTGGATAAGCGCGCCCGCCACACCGGATCGCAGGCGAGGCGCACGGCGTGCTGAACGTAGTCGACCGCATCACGCGCCACGGGCCCTTCAACCGCCATCTGCGCATACGCCGCACTGGCGTAGCGGCCGCGGCAATAGTCGGTGGGTAGCGTCACCAGCGGCGTGCCGCAGGCAAAAGCGTCGTAGACCGTATTGGCACCGCCGCCGTAGTGCGTCGTATCCAGCGCCACCTCCGCCGCCTTCAACAAGCCCAGATAGTCCACCTCCGGCTGTCGCGGCAAGAACAGGATGCGCCCTTGCCCCCGCGGCACCGTGCGCTCCAGGCGTGATACCAGCAGCGCCGTGACACTCGGCTGAGAGTCGCTGATGAAAGCCACCACTGCCGCCGGGTCTGCCTGCAGGATGCCTGCGACGAGGGGGTCGAAATCCGGATGCACCTTGCGGAGATTCTGCTGGCACAAATACAGATGCTTCTCCGGCGCGATGCCAAGTCGCTGACGCACATCCGACTGCTCGGGCACCGGCGGGCGGGCGTAATGCACGGGCAAGCGCTGCATGCACACCAGCCGCTCGCTGTAACGCGCGGCGGCATCGTGTGTCTCCAGACCCACGGCAGAGATGAAGGCATCCATCGTCGGGATGCCGCTTGAACACGGCCAGCCCCAGCTCGTGCACTGCACGCGGGCGGCACGGTAGAACGGCAGCAGGTAGTTGGTGGCATCGCTGCCCACCTCCCACCAGTACAGCAGGTCGAACGCCGCCGCCCGCAAGGCGGCATTCATGGCAGGCAACTCGCCCGACAGCCCCAGCCACTCCAGGGCCGGGCCGGTCGATAGCGCGGGCTCGATGATCTTTCGCCCGTTGGGCTCGCTGTACACCACCGTCACTCGAAACCGCGCCCGGTCGATCTGCCCGATGAGACCGCGCATGCACTTGATGAACACCCCCTCGTGCCCGGCGGTGACCACAAAGCCCAGATGCGGACGGTCGTTCGCAAACGTGGGCAGTGGCTCCTCGGGGATGCATCGCCGCACCCACTCCGCGTAGCGACGGCGCAGCGGGAGATCTTGCAGGCCCAGATAGTTGAGCAGGAAGGGCGGATAGGCGCTTGCCTTCGCCATCACCTCGGGCGAGGCAGGCGTCGGCGTAGAACCCAGCGCGTCCAGCGCGGCATGCAGACCCTGGTAGTAGGCCTCGATGCTCGCGAGATCAGGGGCCACGGGCGGAAACACCGAGGCCGTGGTGAGTGCATGCAGGGGATTGCCGGGCTCGATCTGCTGCAGGCGGCGATAGGTGGCCCGGCTGGCTTCGGCATGGCCCTGGCGATCCAGCGTCTGCGCCAGATTGCGCAAGGCCGATGCCGAGTCCGGGGCCAGCCTGACGGCCTCGGCAAACTGCTCGCAGGCCTCCGCGGCCCGATCCCATTCCAGCAAGGCGGTGCCCAGGTTGTTCCGCGCATCGGCCCAGGCCGGCCGCAGGGCCACGGCACGCTCCAGATACTCCAGCGCCGAGCGGTGATTGCCGCGCTCCCGATGCAGATTGCCGAGGTTGTAGTGCGCGCCCGCGTGCGATGGTTGCCGCGTCAGCGTGTGGTGCAGCAGGGCTTCGGCCTCATCCAGACGGCCGCTCGCCTTGCACAGGTTGCCCAGATTGAACGCCGCTTCGGCCAAGCCCGGTGCCGCCGCGAGCGCCGCGCGAAAACTCCGCTCCGCCGGTGCCGAAAGCCCCAGTTGCAGTTGCACCCGGCCCAGATTGTTCAGCACGCTGCCATCGCCCGGGGCGAGTGCAGCTGCCCGCTCCAGCAGCGGCAGTGCGGCTTGTGGCGAACCCAGCTGCGCCAGCACCACGCCGCGCAGGTGCAAGGCGGGCAGCCACTGCGGCGATTCGACCAGGGCGTTGTGATACTCGCGCTCCGCCTCGCGCAACTGCCCCGCCTGGTGCAGCGCCTGTGCGCGGGCAAAGGCCTGCTCGGCCCTGGGTTTGTTCATTCAGCGACATCTCCGGAGGCACCCGCACCCGCCCGCTGACGACCGGGGATGAAGCCCACTGCAGTGGCCCCCCGTCCACCCACGCGGCCCAGAAAGGCCAGCAACTCATCGGGACTGCTGAACCGTTGCGCCTCGCCGCTCAGCACATGCTCCACCCGGCCCTGGAAAAAGTCGGGAGACTCCAGCAGCGCCGGTGACAGCTGCACGACAAAAGCCAGCTCAGGCGGCAATTTGCTGCCATTGGGACGGGTTGTGGTGTTCATGGCGGGCTCTCGTTGCGAATTTGACAGCACTAGCTTGCGGAGCCAACAGCAGAAAGTCCTGAGCAAACGCCAAGCAAACGAAAAAACTTTTAGCCTAATGGCCACACCGCATCAGGCCCGCAAGGCAGCCGCATCGCCCTCCACACTCTGACGGAACGGCTTCAGCCCCAAGCCCAGCAGCACGGCCGCCGCGGCTTGCGCGCCCCCGCAAACCACCAGCATGGACTTGCCCAGCGCCTGCGGGTCGGCAAACCAGTAGTCGGTGAGCAGCGCCACCGAGGTTGGGCCAAAGCCAAGCGCGACCACGTTGAACACGAACAGATACAGCGCGGTGCTCTGGCCGCGCAGTTGCGGCGGCACGAGTTGCTGCAGGCTTGCCGCCGCCACCCCGGCCGGCATCGCCAGCAAGAATGCCGCCGGGGCCAGAAACCCGGCGGCCAGCGTCGGGCTGACCGGCAGCAGATACAGCAGGCCCAGCGGCAGGCTGGCCAGCATGGCCCAAAAGCCGACGCGCAGGGTGGCGTCGCGCTGGCCCCGCGCCCGCATGCGGTCCGCCCACAGGCCGCCGCAAAGTGCCCCGGCGCTGCAAAACACCAGAATGATCGCGCCGTAGATCACCGCGAAGCGGCCGGTCTCCCAGCCGTGCAGGCGCCAGAAATAGCTGGGCAGCCAGGCCGACGAGGCGTAGCTGGACAAGCTCACGAAGGCAAAGCCCAGGTGGTGGCAGGCCAGCGTGCGGCGGTGCTGCCACCAGTAGCGGCGCACCGCCGCCCAGGGCATCAATGCTGGGCCGCTGGCCCGGGCGGGTTCGCGCAGGGTGAGCAGCACCAGGGTGAACAACAGGCTCACGGCCCCCAGCAGCAGCAGCACCTGCTGCCAGGGCTGCACGGCCCCCAGCACCCACAGGGTCACCGGCCCCTGCTGCATCACCGTGGTGACCACCAGGCCGCCGAGCATGAACGCCAGGCCCGAGCCCAGATAGATGCCCATCGAGTAGACCCCCATGGCCGTGGCGCGGCGCTCTTCCGGAAAGTAATCCGCAATCAGCGAATACGCCGCCGGTGCCAGGGTCGCCTCCCCGGTCGCCAGCCCCACCCGTGCCAGCAGCAGCTGGGTGTAGCTGCGGGCCAGGCCCGAGAGCAGGGTGGCGGTGCTCCACACCACCAGCCCCAGGGCGATCAGCCCACGGCGGCTGCGGGTATCGGCCAGCCGCCCAAACGGAAACCCCAGCACGGCATACACCAGCGCAAACGAGGTACCCAACAGCAGCCCCACCTGCGTATCGCTGATGTGCAGGTCACGGCGGATGGGGCCCACCAGCAGGTTGAGGATCTGCCGGTCGATGAACGAGAACATGAACACCACCATCAGCACGGCCAGCGCATACCAGGCCTGGGCGGGGG
>Ga0255091_1000010_pt1 | contig 136146 bp, 110 predicted proteins | sample Colum_Yuk_RepB_8_2_FD_188439 | JGI IMG/M metagenome (GOLD analysis project Ga0255091, IMG submission 188439) | Freshwater microbial communities from Columbia River, Oregon, United States - Colum_Yuk_RepB_8d | ecosystem: Environmental > Aquatic > Freshwater > River | place: USA: Oregon... | reverse complement strand
TAGGTGGGGCTGGCACCGAAGGACGTCGCCCCGGTATCGGCCGCGAGCCGCCACAGAAAATCGAGGGCGGGATAGGCCGGATTGCCGTCGTAAAGCACCACAGCAGCACCCGTGCAAAAAGCCGAGAGCAGCAAGTTCCACATCATCCAACCCGTTGTCGAGTAGAAGAACATCACCCCGCCCGGCTTGAGGCCTAGATGGAAGTGCATGAGCTTGAGGTGCTCAACGAGGACACCGACATGGCTGTGCACGATGGCCTTGGGCAGACCAGTCGTGCCGGAGGAGAACACCACCCAGAGTGGATGATCATGCTCGACATGCGCGTAACGGAACGCCTCGCGTGGTACCTCGGCACGATCGAAGAGACTTTCCCAGCTCACCACACCCCTGAGCTCCGGCAGCGGTGCGGTGGGTTCGAGATACGGCAACCAGATCACCCGCTCCAGCGTAGGCAGCTCGGCAATGATGCTGCGTACCTCGGCCTCGCGCTTGAAGCGCTTGCCACCGAAGCAGTAGCCATCCACCGCAAACAGCACCTTGGGAGCGATCTGCGCAAAGCGCTCGGTCACGGTCTTGGTGCCGAACTCTGGTGCGGCAGAAGACCAGACGGCACCAATGGCAGTCGTCGCCAGCATGGCCACCGCCGTTTCCGGCACATTGGGCATGTAGCTCACCACGCGGTCGCCCGGCACCACCCCGAGGGCCCGCAACTGCGTGGCCACGATACGCACCTGCCGTCCCAGCTCCTGCCAGCTCATGCGCGCCAGCGGGCGGTTCTCGGTGCAATGGTGAATCGCTGTCTCACCGATGCCGGCCTTGGCTTCGTAGCGCAACAAGTGCTCGGCGTAGTTGACGCGACTGCCTGCAAACCATTGCGAGCCGGGCATGGCTCGATGACTCAATACCCGCCGGTAAGGCGTGCTGGACTCAACGCCAAAGTAGTCCCAGATCGAGGCCCAGAACGCTTCGATCTCGGTCACCGACCACTGCCGTAGTGCCTCGTAGTCGGTAAAGTCGAGGCCGCGTTGCTGACGTAGCCAGTCCATGTAGATCGCAAGATTGGATTGACGCGCAAAGTCGGCGCGGGGGGTCCAGAGCAACTCGCCTTCCTCTATCTTGATCGCGGCGTTGATCATGAGTGGTTGTCCTTTCTGAGGGCTACCAGCCGTTCGAGCACGGCCTCGGGATTGGCATCGGCGGGAATGGCGGCATAGCGGAATACACCCGCCGAGTGAGCAACCCCACGCCAGAACGTGCTCGGTGTTTCAATTGCCGTCGGTCGCTGTGGGATGGACTGCGGCGCGACGGCAAAAGCCCAGCCCTCAGACAACGTATCCACTGGATGGCTGAGGTGAAGGCCCATATCCCAGCGGAAATGCGCGGCAACATTGAGCAAGCTCTGGTAGCAGGCAAAATCCTGCGCCGATGTCGGCGCGTAATCGGATGCTTCTCGCAGCAGCAGGCCATCGATCCCGACCTCTGCAAAGCCCTGCAGAAAGTCGGCGATATAGAGGGCGGCGCTGTCAGCCGCATCGTCGTCAACCTCGACGGCGCTGCCATGTGCCTGTGCGTAAGCCAGAGCAATCCAGGCACGAGGTGAGGGTAAAACGAGCGCGAAAGGCAGCCCCGCAAGACCCTGCCTCAGCGCATGTGCCAGCTCGGCCAGATGCCGGCGTAGCGCCTCATCCGCGAGCAGGGTTTTGAGGGGGAACACCTGTCGCGTCTTGGCCGCCATCGCGACCTTGAGGGCTGCGTTCTGTATCAGCCAGGCCGCGACCACCTCGGCCAGCGGCAGACTCAGCACATCACTTTTCAATAAGCCTTGCAGCTTGCGTTGCCAAGCCGTATGCGCAGCCACATCAAGCCACGGTGCTACATCATTGGTGAGCAGGTGTGCGCCATAAGCATGGGTATCCAGCCACAGCGCGGGAGGGCTGCGCGTAAGTCGTTCCGAAAGTGCACCCATGTCAGGCCGTCATGCCGCCATCGACGACGAGATCAGAACCCGTCATGTAGCTCGATTCGTCAGAGGCAAGGAACAGCACCGCCTGTGCGATCTCCATCGGCTCGGCAAAGCGGCCCAAAGGGATGCGTTGCAGCGTGTCGCTCGCAAATCGCTGCGCATGCTCGGGCTCCAGGCTGGCCAACGCCCCTGCCACCATCTGCGTGGCAGCAAAGCCGGGGCAGATGTTGTTGACGCGGATGCCATAGCCTTTGCGTGCACAGTGGATGGCTGCCGCACGGCTGAAGATTCGTACCCCGCCCTTGCTGGCGTTGTAGGCCGGGATCATCGGCTCGCCGACCAAGCCCTCGATGCTAGCGATGTTGATGATGCTGCCGCAGCCCTGGCCTTTCATGACTGCAATCGCAGCCTGGGTGCCGAGAAACACCGCGTCGAGATTCACCGCCAGCGTCTTCTTCCAGGCGGTGTAGCTGATCTGCTCGATATCCGCCATCCCCGCGATGCCGGCGTTGTTCACCAGCACGTCCACCCGCCCCCAGCGCGTGATGGCCGCTTGCAGCACCAGCGGCCACTGCTCCGGATCAGTGACGTCCTGCGTCATGAACACGATGTCGTGATCCTTGCCGCCGAGGCGCGCCACCTCGGCCTCGCCCGCCGACACATCGAGATCGGTGATGAGCACCTTGGCGCCATCGCGCAGCAACCGCTCTGCCGCCGCCAACCCCAGGCCGCGTGCGCCGCCAGTGATGACGCAAACCTTGTCCTGCACCCGTCCGTTCATGGTCGTTGCCCTAGACCGCAGTGAAGCCGCCATCGAGCACCAGTTCGCTGCCGGTGATCCAGCGCGCGGCGTCAGAGGCGAGATAGATCACCGCCGAGGCCACATCCGGCGGTGCGCCGAAGCCGAGTAGGTGCGCAGCCTTGAGTGCGGCATCGGCAGTGGCCACATCGGGAGCGAGACCCAGATCAACGAAGTGCTTGATGAAGTTGTCGCCCATCTCGGTGCGCACGATGGCGGGGTGGATGGAGTTGACCCGGATACCAGTGCCGAGCTGGGCGCATTCCACCGCCGCTGCCTTGCTGAGCAGGCGCACCGCGCCCTTGCTGGCGTGGTAGGCGATATGGCCGCTGGTGCCGATCAGCCCGGCCACCGAAGAGAGATTGATGATCGACCCGCCCTTGCCTGCCGCCCCGCCCGGCGCCATCGCCCGCACCGCGTGCTTGATGCCAAGGAATACGCCGTTGACGTTGACATCCTGCACGCGCTTGAAGTCATCCAGCGTGCATTGCGTCAGTAGCGCCGCCGTCTCGATGCCCGCGTTATTGAGCAGGATGTCGTAGCTGCCGAATTGCTGGATGACGGCGGCCGTTGCTGCCTCCCACTGCGCCTCGATGGTGACGTCGTGCTTGAAGAAGGCGGCACGGCCGCCGGCCTTGTTGATGACCTCGACGGTGGCCCGGCCAGCGGCTTCGGCCACATCCGTGATGAGCACCGCCGCACCCATCTGTGCCAGCGCACGTGCCGCCTCGGCACCGATGCCACCGCCGCCACCCGTGACCAGTGCCGCCTTGCCGTCGAGACGTGAAGCCTTTTGATAGTCGTGCATGATTTCTCTCCTCGCTGTGTTCCTGTCATTCCCGCCAAAGCGGGACTCCAGTTTCTTTTGATGTTGTTCGGTCCGGCAGCCCTGAACTCCCCGGTGTGCCGGAGTGACCGTCTTAGCCTGCCTTGTTCTGGCACGCCGCCAGCTGTGCTTCGAGCTGCGCGATCCGCAAATCCTTGGGATTGGGCATGAACACGCCCGTCATTTGCGAAGCCGGCATCTGCGTGAACATGCCGATGGCCGGGTTGTTCGCGTGGATCACGGTGTTGTCATTCCAGCTACCGAAATACGGCAGATGCTTGGGCGGCTCGGGCGTGACCCAGTCCCTGCAGAACTGCTCGAAGGGCTTGCCGCGCGCGATGCGGGCTTTGCGATAGTCAGCGCGACGCTGTGCTGTTGCCTCCAGATCGACAATCAGCGTCTGCTCGTCGTAGACGACCTGGTAAATATCGCGCGCGTTCTCGTGGCTGATGAGATCCTCCGCCAGATCCTTCATGACGGCGGCGGGCTCACGCTCGATCACGTCGCCGTAACCACCCCCTGCACCCTGGCAGATCATGTAGATCTCGCCATCAGCACAAAGCTCAAAGGTCATGCCCATGTCATTGCTGCTGTACTGGCCGCCCTGGATGGGGCGCTCGTTCATCAGCTTGACGATGTCGAATACCTCCACCACCTTTGGATTCTTCTTCAGCTCCTCGAAGATGTTGATGCCCTTGATCTTCAGCAGCTGATACGAGGGGCAGCTGTAGCCGCCGAACAAGCCCTGCGCCGACGGAAACTTGCTGCCCTCGCAGCCCGTCATGAAGCCCCAGTACGGCGAACCGCGTGTGGTGGCGATCTGTTCGTAGCCCATGCCACCGCGATACTTGCCCCAGCCGACGCGATCCTTCGCCAGCCGTTGGGCGCCGAGACGGATGATGGGCGTATCTTCCTCGCAGATCTCGTGTTCGCCCGAATCACACATGAAGCCGAAGACGGGACTGATCGAGTGCTCGCCGTCGGCATGCGAACGTGCACCCTGCCCGTTGCCATTGATGTCGGCGCAGAAGTTGCCCGTCACATCACCATGCTGGGTCAGGCCGCCGTAGATGAAGGTCGCCGCCTGGTCGTATTGCGAGGCAATACAGGCCGAATACTTGTGAGGCACGCTGTAGTTGAACTTGTTCATCGGGATCGTCCACACCACACAGCCTTTGAACAGCGGCATCAGGCTCATCGCCTGTGGCATCTCGCCCTCCGCGTCGATGATCGAGTTGCGGTCGGTGATGACCTCGATGGGCGACAGTACCGCCATCGTGTGCGGCAGATCGGGCCAGACGTTCTGCAGCAGCCCCGTGCAGAGTGCGGCCTTGAAACTCGCGATGTTGGTATTGACCGCGCGGTTCATGAACTGCGGTGAGGTACCGCGGAAGTCGAGGATCAGGCGATCACCCTTCACCGTGATCGCGAGCGCAATTTTTTGCAGCGCGTTCTCACGCAGGGTCGAGTCCATGAACTGCAAGACGCGGGTCGTTCCATCCGGCATCTCGCGGATACGGCGACGCATCTCGGCCTCGGTGTCCTCCAGATGCGAGCGTAAAGTACCCAGCAACAGGTCAACGCCGAACTGATCGAGGATCGCGATGATCCGCTCGCGCAGCCGCATGGCCGCGTGAAGTTTCACCTTCATGTCTTCGAGTTGCAGCTTCGGGTCGCGTACCGAGTTCTGCAAGAAGGTGACGAGGTCGCGCTTGAGCTGAAAGTTCTCCACCACCTTGAAGGGCGACATCTTGGTGCCTTCGTCGTATTTGCTCTCCGCGGCGGCTGGCATGCCGCCGGGCTCGCAGGCACCGTTCTCGCCCTCATGCACGGTGGCGGAGACCCAGCAGATCAATTCACCGTGATAGAACAGCGGCAACATCATCGACTGGTCGGTGTTGTGGATGCCACCGTAGCGGGCGTCGTTGTGGATGAAGCCGTCGCCATCGCGCACCCCCACCGTCGGGTCGTTGGTCCAGTTCTTGATGATGAAGCGGATCGGGTAGAAGCAGCAGGCCGCGAAGGCAATGATGCCGTGCGGTGCGATCATGGCGAGGTCACCCTGCGCGGTATACACGCCAGTCACCAGATCGCCCCACTTGGCGCCGGGTGCAGCACCCATCTGATTGACCATGGTGAACGCCTCGCTGAGTGCAGCGTTGATCAGGCCACGCACATGGTGCACCTGGTGCTTGTCCAGGCCACTCTTCAGCGCGCGGTCCTCGGCGGGCGAGCGCGGCGTGACCGTGTGATTGCGCATGATCTCCGGGTCCGGCCCCAGGAACAGGGTGTTGTCGGCCAGGAATTTGTCGAGCAGGACCTGATCTTCCGGTGAGAGTTGTTGATCGTTCACGTTGTTCTCCTCAGGCTTTCAGAAACCACACACCGCGCTGTGCCGCAGCGTGGAAGACCCAACCCGGCTCGACGAGGTAAGTGGTGGCGCGGGTGGTGACCAGTGCGGGGCCTTCGATGCGGGTGCCTTCAACCAATGCAGCGTCGTCGTAGACCGGCGTGGCAACGGGCTTGGCAAGCGCAGTGAAATGACATTCGCGGCTGCCGACTGGCGCCGGCGGGGCTAGCACAGTGCCGCTCAGCTTCAGCTTGGCGAAGGCGACGGTGGGCTGCTTCACGAAAGCGCAGACACGCAGGGTGTTGATTCGTACGCCTGTTTCCGGGCTCTGGCTGCCTTCGCCAAAGCGGCTGCCGTAGCTCTTGTGGAACTGATCCATCAACGCCAGCACATCGGTCTGCGAATGCAAGCGGTTGAGGTCGGTGACCACGGCGGTCTGCACGCGCTGGTTGCCGTAGCGCATGTCGAGTTCCAGGCGGTAGCAGATGTCCTCAGCAGCCATGCCTTGCCGGAGCAGGTCCTCGCGCCCCCGGAGTTCGAGTGCTTCGACGTTGCGGTTGAAGCTCTCGTAGTCCTTGAAAAAGACTTTGAGCGCCGGGTTGAACAACACGGTCCAGGTGCTCATCTCGTGGATGTGCATCTGATTGACATTGCCAGCCCCGCAGGCCGAAAAGGTGGAAGCGAACGGCGGCGCCAATATCTTGCTCACGCCCAGGGCATCGGCGATGCCGCAGGCATGCAGCGGGCCGTTGCCGCCATAGGCCAGGATCGTGAAGTCCCCCGGCTCGTAGCCGCGCGTACGCAACTCGGTCGAGATGCCATTGGCCATGCTGGCATCGACCTGCTTTTTGATGAGTTTGCAGGTGTCCATGACGCTCATGTCGAGGTCATCGCAAAGCTTGTCTTCCACCGCCTGCTTTGCCCGCTTGGGGTTGAGGGGGATGCGGCCACCGGCGTAGTTGGCGGGGTCCAGATAGCCGAGCAACAGGTCCGCATCGGTGACCGTCGGATTCATGCCACCCCGGTCGTAGCAGGCCGGGCCGGGATTGGAACCCGCCGATTGCGGGCCGATTTCCACCGAGCCGAACAGCCGGTCGAAGCGCGCAATGGAGCCCCCCCCTGCACCGAGGGTCACGAGGTGAACCATCGGGATCGACACCAGCCACCGGTCGATCACCGGGTTGAAGTCGTAGTGCTTCACCCCACCCTGATCGACGATGCCGATGTCGAAGCTGGTGCCGCCCATGTCGGTCGCCACCACATTGCCCAGTTCGGCGGCAGCGGCCAGATGCTCGCTCGCTGCCACGCCCGATACCGGGCCGGAATGCACGGTTTGCAGTGCATCGGTGGAGTTGAGTTGTGCCATGCCGCCCGAGTTGTGGCTGACCAGCATGGGCTTGGAGTAGCCCTGCGCGCGCAGATTGAGTTCCAGCGTGCCAAGGCCGTGGTACATCGTCTGGTGAAGGAAGGCATCCATGATGGTCGAGGTGCCGCGCGCATACTCACCCTTGCGGCCAGCGACCTGATGCGACAGCAGCATCGGCATCGCCCCCAGCAGATGCGCTGGATATTCCTCCAGGAAAATCTCGCGCACGCGTAGCTCATGAGTGGGGTTCACCACGCTGTTCACGAACAGCACGACGAGGGCCTCGGCCCCGGAATCCACCAGCTCGCGGATGCGCAGACGCACATCGTCCTCGTCCAGCGCCCAAAAGATGTTGCCGAGGTAGTCCACCCGCTCGCGCACCTCACGGATCATCGGGATCGGCACGATGGGTTTGGGACGCTGGGCATTGGGAATATCCATCTGCTCGGCCTCTGAGAGTCCCTCGCCGTAGCCACGCGCACGCGACAGCGGGATGGTGCTCTTGAATCCGGAAGTGACCAGCAGGCCGATGCGCGGCCCCTTGCGCTCGATCAGCGCATTGGTGCCGAGCGTGGTCGCGTAGCGTACCGAATCGACCTCTGACAAGAGCTTGAAGCTGTCGACATCGAGCTGTTTGCAGGCATCGGCAAGCGCTTCGTTGAAGCCGAGTGCGAGGTTGTGATGGGTGGTGAGGGCCTTGCCCTCGATGTACTGGTTGTCCCACACCACGAAACAGTCGGTGAAGGTGCCGCCGATGTCCACAGAGACGCGTTTCATGGGCCGCTCCGTCTCAGTGGTGATGGCCGTTATGGCCGTGCTGATGCGACTCGTGCAGCGCCCGGCCGAACTTCACTTTTTCGAGTGCGAGGTCAGGGCCGATGGCCGGCTCCTTCACCTCCTGCCTATCCTTCCATTGCAGCTTCAGCGCATCGATATCCAGCTCGATATCGTGCAGCGGCGGATGCCCTGGCGGCAGATACTCGGCCTCCATCATCGTGCCGCAGTGCGGGCAGTAGTACTCCAGGATGCGGCACCACTGCGGGTCCGGCGAATACGTGCGCTCGTAGAGCTTGGTATCGAGCAAAGGCTTGTGTACTTCGCGTGGGTCGCGGTCGTGTACCAGCAGGCCCTTCTTGTAGTTGTCGCGCGCGCTGGCCAACTCCGCATTGCAGCGCCGGCACTCCCACTTCTCGCTGTCGAGATTGATGCGCAGGTATTCGGTGATGAGCACTTTCATTGCTGTGATCTCCCCTTCTAGGATGATTTGCCGTTACCAGTCACCCCAAGAGCGGAGGCACAGAGCACGCAGAGAAACGAGAACTCGCGGGAGGCCTCCTTGCAGCCCGGTCGCTTGGGGTGGGAACGACTTTTGGCCTTGTTCATGGGCGGTCCTTGCTCGGTGGTTTCAGTGGTGGCTCAGCAGAATGTCGCCGGCTTCGTTGATCTCGAAACGCCAGCCGGCATCGATGCGGGCGGTGAAGAAGGCTTCTTCCAGCACCGCAGGCCCCGCCGCAGCGGCACCAGGCATCTGCGCCTCAGCGCGATACAGCGGCAGAGCAGCGCCCAGCGTCTGGCGCCGGGCGCTGGAGGTCGCCGCGTGACGCTCACCACCGAAGTGGCCAGACATGCGGGCGTGAGGCACCGGCTTGAGCGCTTGCAGACGCAGCGAGCATGGCGGCCTCACATCCCCGGGCAGGCCGCTGCCGTCGAAGGCGATGCTGGTCTCACCGGCTTGCAGGGCATAGCTCAGTTCGCAATCGGCGAGGTCGAAGCCTTCGGCGAACATGCCTCGCTTCGCTCGCTCCAAGAGCATCGCGCGCGCTGCAGCCAGACCCTCAGCATCCGCGGTCGCCAGTGGTGCCTCGTAATGGTGGGCGATATCGGAAAAGCCGATCCCAAACGCTGAGAACACGGCGGCGAGCCCAGGGATGATGACCTTGGCGATACCTGCCGCCTCGGCGATTGCGCAGGCGACGAAAGGCCCCGCACCACCAAAGGCCGCGAGTGTGGTTTGTGGCGTGACCGTCGCAAAGGCCTGGAGACCGTCCGCAACCTTCCGCACCCAGGCTTTCTCCATCGCCTCGGCCGCCGCTTCCACACTCAAGCCGAGTGGCATCGCCACATTGCTCTGGATAGCCGCCCGCGCACGCTCGATGTCGATCTTCAATTCACCGCCGAAATAGCTGGCTGGATCGAGCAGGCCCATCACCAGAAAGGCATCCGTGATGGTGGCAAGCTGCCCACCAAGGCCAAAACAAGCGGGGCCAGGTGCACCGCCGACTGACTCGGGGCCAACGACGATGCGGCCATCCACCACCTGGATGATGGACGAACCACCCACGCCGAAGCTCTGCACATTGCACAGCTCGAAGGAGGTGGCGACACCTTCCACCTTGCCGCGGCGATCTGTTCGCACGGCGTGTTGGGCAACCACTGCCACATCGGTGGTGGTGCCGCCGATGTCCATCGACAGCAGATGATTGAAGCCGTAGTGGCTCGCCAATGCCTTTGCACCTTCGGCACCGCCGCGCGGGCCGCTGGAGTAGGTCTTGAGCGCAATGGTGCGCGCAACGCGTGCCGAATGACCGTCGTTGCGGAAGATCAGCAGCGGGTTCTGGGTCTTGAACTCCCTTAACTGGTGCTCGGCGTTGTACAGAAAGCGCTCCATCGCCGGATGCAGGAAGGCGTTGAAAAGAGCCGTCCAAGCGCGGCGTGGATCATCGTCGTCTTCCACTACTTCGTGCGAATACAGGATGGGTACGGCGCCGAGCAGATGCGGTGGAAATTTACGCAGCAGCAGACGTCTGATCTGTGCCTCGCCACTGCTCCGAGCCAGGCCGCCAAAGGCAACGACGATACGGTTCGCACCACTGGCAGCGAGCTTGGTGACTACGCGTGCGGCCGCGGCTTCCAGCTCGGCATCTGCGAGGGCGAGGTCCAGTGTGTCGAAGCGGTCCGCGACCAGTGCGCCGAACAGCCCGCTCGCATGGTCGTTGGCTTGCAGCTGGGCAGCGGTGAGGTCGCCGCCCAGGATCAGTCCCAGGCGAGGTCCCTTGCGCTCCACCAGGGCATTGGTGCCCTGGGTGGTGGAGTAGCGGATGCTCTCGGTCGCGAGCAGCAGACGCTGCACGTCGGCTTCGCCGTAGAGGCTGACCGAGGCCTTCTTCAAGCCCTCGAACAGGCATTTGGAGAGGTCATATGGCGTCGTGAGGGTCTTGGTGCGCCATACCCGCTGGCCACTCTCGCCACCGGTGGAGAGCACGCAGATATCGGTGAGCGTGCCGCCGTTATCGATATTGATGAGCAGCTTGCCGGACCCACGGCCGACACCGCCGCGCGCGCCGCGATCGGCACTCGCTACCGCATGAGTCATTGACGTTCTCCTCGTCGTATGTCTCGTTATTTATGCGGCGACAGTAGTCCCCAGCCCGGGGTGGGGCGCTACCCGGATGGGTAGTTATTGGTGGCTTTCGCATGCTGCATCGCGGCAAAAGACCGAGCCAAAGCGGGGCTCGTGTGAGCAGGGGCAGCCGCCTATGAGGCGATGAGTTTTAGCTTGCGCCCGACGTTGATGGCCTGAAGACGACTGACTACACCGAGCTTCGCGAAGATGTTCTTGAGGTGAAACTTGATGGTGTTTTCGGACACGAAAAGACGCGCCGCCATCTGCTTGTTGGCAACGCCATTGGCCAGCAAGACCAGGATTTCGTGCTCGCGCTCGGTGAGGGTCTCCACCAGGCGTACGGGTGGCGAGGTCTGACTTTGCGACAGGTCCGTGCCACTGGCCTGAAGCAGCCGCTCGATGAAGGATCGCTCGCTATCCTGCGGCGCGCCCTCATTCTCGGCCTGCAGCAGCGCTTGATAGCTTTCGCGCAGTAACTGCAGCACGCCGGCACCCTCATCCAGAAAGCAGCGGACGAAGCCACCCGGTGCGGCAAGCTGCAGAGCGCGCTTGAGATGCCGTTGAGCAACATTGGCCTCGCCGCGCAGCACGTGCAGTTGGGCCTCCAGAAGATTGAGCTTGATATGACGATAGCTGCGGCCGTTGCAGCTGTTACGTTCTACAGCAAGCGCGCGAGCGGCCTGTTCAAGGTACCGACCATGGATAGCCAGCCGGATACTGCCCAGCGCCGCGCCTTCGGCATCTTCTGTGAAGACGCTGCCATGGCGTGGGGCGCTACCCATACCGTTCAGGGTGGCAATCGAGGCCGCACGCTCAGGCTGACCCGCCAGCAAAGCGCGGCGTATGCGCTCCCAATTCAGCACCCCAACGAGCCGCGGCCAACCGTGCGCATGGGCGATGGCTTCGGCTTCATCCAACACGACCAGCGCCCGCCCTGCACGACCGCGGGCATCGTGGATGCGCACGATGGCGAGATAGGCCAGGGCGACGAAATCCAGCAACGCTGATTCATTGATGATGTCTTGATGACGCGTGAACAGTAGCTCGGCCTCATCAAGTCGATTGGCCTCATACAGCGCCCAGATCAGGCAGGCGACCAGAGCAGCCGAGGCAACCGACTTGCTCGCGTGCATCTGTACGGGCGCCATGCCAGCCAAAAAGCACTGAAGAGCTTCCTGCAACTGCCCCTGCACGAGCAGGTTCATACCCTGCATGCCGATGGTGTAGCCGCGACTGAACGGTGCACCGCCGCGCTCGTTGTGAGCACTGGCTACAGACAGTAACTCGCGGGTGCGCTCGAACTCGTGGGCACTCAAACTGTGATAAGCGGCGACGTTCGCAGCAGCCCCCAGGCCAAAGGCGGCGAATCCCTCACTCTCGTGCTCGCGCAGTTCAAGCCCGCGCAACCAGTGTGCGGACCGCGGAATGTCATCGGCCGAAATGGCGGCCATCGACAACACAATGTGGGCTTGAGCGCTACCCGCCGCAGCGAGCGCCTCCAACTCCGGTAATAGCCCCTTGAGCTTGGACCGTCGGTGCAGGAACACCAGCGCCCAGGCCGCTTTGACCAACAGCGGTGGTCGCTGCACGACCTCAGCGAGGGGAAGCTGATCGACCCAGCGTTCGAGTGTGACGAGCTGGGCATCGGCGACCAGTTGCGAGGCCCAGCTTTCCAGGGTGTTGGCGGCGAGAGTGAAGTCACGGCAGCACAAGGCGTGCTGTACCGTCTCTTCGTGATTGCCGCGTTGCCGATGCCAGTGGGCAGCAGCGCGATGTACGGCGTCGGCCTGCTCCGGCGATTGCTGCTGCAGTTGCTCGGCGAGAAACGAGGAAAACAGGCCGTGATAGCGAAACCAGCGCAATTCAGTATCAAGGCTGCGAACGAACAAGCCGGCGCGCTCCAGACTCAGCAGCAGCTCCTGCGAGTCGGTACGGCCTGTAACGGCATGGCAGAGCGAGGCGGTCAGCCGGCCCAGGAGCGCAGTGCGCAGCAGGAACGCCTGCGTATCCGGCGCCTGCAGCGCCAACACGTTGTCGGCGAGGTATTCGGCTAGCTCCCGAGGGCGGTAGTCGGCGATGTCGTCCAGTGCAGCCCGCACACTGGGGCTGGCGAGCGAGAGCCGGAACAGCTGTAGCGCGGCAGGCCATCCTTCGGTACTGCGGTAGATGGCAGCAATCTCGGCGGCACTGACATCCCCCTGCCCTTCGCCCGACCTGTTCGCTGCGAAGAACTGCGCCACTTCTGCCTGGGAAAAACGCAGGTGATCCGACTGCAAGACCAGCACCCGCTGGTTGACCACCAACCGCGCAAGGCCCATGTCGGGTAGCGAACGGGTGGCCATGAAAAGACGGACGTGATCCGGGAGATGCTCAAACAGCTCCAGGAAAAATCCCAGGACCGCTTTATGGCTCAGGTGCTGGAAGTCATCAAAAAAAAGCGCCACCGGCTTTTCGACCCGCAGCAACTGCGCCACCAGCCAGTCGGACCGACGGCGCCCCTGGTCGCGCTCCTCACCCATCGCGCCGAGGCTGGCGGCCATGGTCTGCAGGTGGAGGTAGAAGCGACGAAGATCATTGTCCGCTTCGTCGAGTGTCAACCAGGCGGTGGTTGAGCCTTGCGCCGCAGACGCAGCGCGCAGCTGCTGCAGCGCCGTGCTTTTGCCGTGGCCCGCTGGCCCCTGCAAAAACACCACTCGCGCTGACCCGCCACCGAGGATGCGCTCCAGCAGCGCAGTCCTCTGCACCGTACCGGCGCTGGCCGGCGGCGCAAAGAACTTGTAAGCGGCGATGTCAGGCGGTGACTTGGCGGCGGGCATGACGGGCAAGATAGCCCGCCCGCAACGATCAGAACACCAGCACGGGTTTGATGGCCTCACCGATCTCGGAAGCATGCGCTGCCTCGTTGATCTGTGCGAAGGGGAACTTCTTGATCAGTCGGTCGAACGGAAACTTGCCCGCCTGATACCAGGCCGCCATGCGGGGAATAAATTCCTGAGGGTTGGCATCGCCTTCGAGGATGTACTTGGCCCCCACGCCGCGCATCAGCATGCTCATCATGCTGGCAGGCAGCATGCCATCCGGCGGCGGCACGCCAACCATGCCAAGCATGCCGGCGTTGGTGAGGCACTCCAGGCCAGTGCCGGCAACGGCCGGGATGCCGGTGGTATCAAGCGCATAGTTCACGCCGCCGCCACTCAGCTCCTTGATCTTGGCCAATACGTCACTTTCTGCCTTGGGATCGATCACATGGCTGGCCCCCAGTGAAAGCGCCAGCTCGCGGCGGCTTGCGTTGGGCTCGACGACGATGACGGTGCCGGCATCAACGGCGCGCGCGCCGAGCAGCGCCGAGAGGCCGACGGCACCACCGCCAAAGATGGCCAGCGAATCACCCTTGGCAACGCCGAGTGAAATCACCGCGCCACCCGCACCGGTCATCACGCCGCAGCCGAGCGGCCCCATGATCTCGAGCGGGAGCGATTTATCGATGACCACCGTGTTGTGTTCCTTGGCGATCGCACGGGTCGCGAACGAAGACTGACCGAAGAACTCGGCATTGATCTTCTCGCCGTTCTGGCTCAGTGCCGTGCCGCCGTCGGTGACACGCACGCCGGCAAAGTTGTGCGGCAGAAAGGCATAGCAACTGGCAGGACGTGACTTCGCACAACTCGGGCAGACCTGGCAGGAGTTGAAGCTGAGCACCACGTGGTCTCCCACCTTGACCTTGCTGATCTTGCTTCCCACGGCCTCAACAATACCTGCGCCCTCGTGGCCCAGAACGATCGGCATCGGTACCGGGAAACCGTCGCGGCAAACGAGGTCTGTATGGCAGATCCCGGTACCCACCAGCTTGACCAGAACCTCGTCCTCACGCGGGGCTGCAATATCGACATTTTCTAGCGTGAACGGCCCACCGATGCTGCGGACGACGGCGGCGACGGCGGTGTAGCTGGGTGCGGCTGTGCTCATTTTGGGGTTCCAGGATGGTCGTGGATTGGGAGTGGCTTCGTGAGGCTTTTCGTTCTACTGGATGTCTGAGTGCGGCGGCTCAGGTGTGTTGATAAACGGTGCTGCGACCAGCCTGGGCTACCAGCGCAATGCTCGGCCGCTCGGAGCGCGAACAGGCCGCAGCACAACCAAACCCAGTTGGCGGTTCAGACTCATATGAGGGACTCCTCCTCATCAAACGGTCGGCATTTTTCTGCCTTGATTGCAGCACGTGATTTCGCGGCGATAACACCTCGAAACCGTGCTTGCGGTTAATAGTATGGTGCCCTACTATCATTCGCAAATCTCACCGCGCCCCAAGAGTGAGCTGCCAGTCGGAGGAACGATGGCCTTTTTCAAATCCCTTTTCGGTGCGAAGGAATCGAAGTTTGTGGAGGTCGCACCCTTCGGTGCCCGCTACCAGGTGGAGAGCGGTCAGACCATGCTGGAGGCAGCGCTCAAGAACAATGTGCCCTTCCCCCACAACTGCACTGTCGGCACCTGCGGCAGCTGCAAGTGCAAGCTGAAGAGCGGGCGCGTGGGCGCACTGACAGACTTCGGCTACGCCCTGTCGCAGCAGGAGATCGCCGCTGGATTCATCCTCGCCTGCCAGGCCATCCCCAAAGATGCGCTGACCCAGGTCGAGGTCGAGAGCCAAGCCAGCGATGCCCCCAAGGCGGAGCAATTCGTCGGCAAGCTAGTTGCCACCGAATCACTCACGCACGACATCCTGCGCATCACCATCGAGCTGGATCGACCGATCAAGTTCGTGGCCGGCCAGTACGCCAATCTCGAGTACCCCAATATTCGCCGCGCCCGAAATTATTCGTTTGCAGATGCCCCTGACCGGGACGGCCTCACCAGGGTCAACTTCTTCATCCGCAAGGTGCCGGGCGGCGCCTTTACCGAGGCACTGTTCAAGGGCGAGCTGAAGGATGTGCCGATGGACGTCGAAGGGCCGCATGGCAACTTCCATCTGCATCCCGGGGACTCGCACATGATCTGCATCGCCGGCGGCAGCGGCCTGGCCCCCTTGCTGAGCGTGCTTGAAAACGCGCGCCGCAATCGCGTCAAGCGCCCCTGTGTATTTTTGTTTGGTGCCCGCACCCAGGCCGACCTTTACGGACTTGACCAGATTCGCGAAATTGAAAACGGCTGGAACGAGAAATTTGCGTTCCTGCCCGTGCTTTCGCACGAACCCGCCAACAGCGACTGGAAAGGCGCGCGCGGCATGGTCACCCAGTTCATTGCCGATGCCCTGCCCAATATCGACTGGAGCAAGGCCGAGGGTTACATGTGCGGTCCGCCCGGAATGATCGACGCCGGCATGGCCTCGATGACCGAGTTCGGCATGAAGCTGGAATCGATCTACTACGACAAGTTCACCGACGAGAGCCACAGCGCCAAGCAGCCCTGAGCATCGGCTTTACCCACCATCGCGACCTTTGGAGATCACCGCATGTCCCTCAGCATCAAGCACATCTTCTTCGTCATCATGGGCATCGCCGCCCTGCTGCTGACCTGGCCGCATGCCTTCGACTGGATGCGCGCCGGCGGCAATATCCTCAATCCCATCGCCTTCTTCGGTGATGCCTTCACGGCAGGCGGCACGGCCTCCTTCCTGTCCATCGACATGGCTTTTGCCTGGGTGGTCATCATGGTTTGGATGGTGTTCGACTGCCATCGCATCGGTGCGGGCTACAAGGCCGGATGGATCTGGGTGGCGCTCACTTACATCGGGGTTTCTTTCATCCTTCCGCTTTATCTGGTCTGGCGTGAACGCTACATCGACGCCCGCAAGAAGCAGGGCCAGTCCACCGAAGCGGTTACCACGCACTGACGACAGCCGTTGTTACCAAGCATCAAGGAGACAAAGCCATGAAGGTCAGAGAGATCGATATGGATTTTTCGGCGGCGAAGATCCATTGGACGCCGCGTCATCCGGAGTTCGCGCAGTTCTGGAATGCAGCCTCCTCGTTTTTGCCCTATCTGGAGCCCTTCCTCAACAAGGCAGTGCGCGAAGGCGCCAGCAAGCTGCCAGAAGACGCAACGACGCTGCGCGAGGAATGCCGGATCTTCATCGCTCAGGAGGGGCGTCACTACCGCAACCACGCCAAGTTCAACCAGAAGCTCCGCGAGTCCGGCTACCCGCAACTTGGTGCGCGCGAGGCGGTGATGAAGGCGACCTATGAGCACTACTGGAATGTCAAAGGCCCGAAGTTCTCGCTTGGCTACGCCGAAGGCTTCGAGACCTTGGGGCCGATCATGGCCTGCTTTTTTCTCGAGGGTGCCAAAGAGCTGCAGGATCCCGATGTCGATGATCCGACATTGGAACTCTGGCGCTGGCATCTCGCCGAGGAGTATGAGCACCGGCATGTCGCCAACTATCTGTTCCATTCGCTTTACAGGAGCTACTGGTATCGCCTCTACGGCGTGCTGTACGCGGCGCCGCACATGCTGGGCTACATGGTTCGTACCGCCCTTTATCTGCTACGCGAGGACTACAAGGCGGGCCGCATCGCACGTCCCTGGCGAAGCCGCCTGCGTACGCTGACGATGTTGGGCCGTCTGCTGGCGTATTGCATGCCGCGTCTGGTCAGAAGCCTGCACCCGAAATACGACCCGGCAAATATTCCGATGCCGGTGCATTCCATGGAAGTACTGGAACAAACCGAGGCGAAATGGGGCAGATCCAAAACCGCCGCCACAGCCATTGCTTAGCGGATCAGGGCAGCACCTGAACTTTCGTCGGGTCGATGCGTGAAGCGCGCCGACCAGAATCCAGCCGCGAACATTGGTGCAGTGGCAGAAATAGTGACCCGAGATACCGCTGCAAAAATAAGCCTAAAGCACCCGCAACCAGCGGGGCCCACGACAAACACATTGAGGAGAGACCCCGCATGACGCTGACCCAGATTGCTTTTGTGATGTTCGCGGGGGCCGCAAGCGGCGGCCTGCTGATGGTGGCGATGATCGCCGCCGGTAAGAAGATTCCCGCCCTGATCCACACCGGCCACGGCTTGTTCGCTCTCGCTGCACTTGCTGTGCTGTTTGCCGCAAATCTGCAGGGCCCCGAGACGCCAGAACGCGCCTGGTGGGCGCTCGGGGTATTTGCCAGCGGGCTGGTGGGCGGACTGCTGTTTTTCCGCGTGCTGTTCCCGGGTAAGCCCACGCTCTTGCTGGCCAGCATGCACGGCTCACTCGCTGCAATTGGTCTGTATCTACTCTATGGCGTGACTGGCTTCTAGCGCTGAGACCCGGAGACCAGTTCCATGAAATCGTTCCTCGCCGCCTGCGGGATATTGCTGATTCCCGTCTCCGCAAGTGCCGCACTCGGCCCGTACGTACATGGCTACGGTATCAAGTCGCTGGGCTTTGGTGGCATCGGTATCGGCCTTGGCGAGGAAACGACTGCGCTGGTCGCCAATCCGGCCCATGCCTTTTCGCTGGGCAATCGCTACGACATCGGACTCGACCTATTCGCCCCCGTCATACGCGGCAGTTTTGTCGGCAATGCCGCAGGCCCGGACGAAAAGGTTAAGAGCACCTCCAACGCCCTGGTTTTCATTCCACAGGGCGGCTATTCGCGTCGCCTCACGGACCAGCTTGGTCTCGGCCTCACGGTCTCCAGCGCGGGCCTGGGCCCCGACTACAAGAACCGCAATCCCTACCGTCGCTTTGGCGGCAGTCCCAACGCCAGCCTGACGCTGACCCAGGTGGGTTTGTTGACGGCACTGGCCTATGAGGTCGCTCCAGCGCAGTCCATCGGCGTCAGTCTCAACCTCGTCTATCAGATGCTGGAGGTCAAAGGCGTGCAGCCGTTTGCCGCGGCCTCGCGGACACCAAATCGGGTCAGCAACCAGGGCACCGATGGTCGTGCCGGCACCTCGCTGGCCATCGGTTGGAAAGGCCAGCTTCTGCCTGGGCTTGCTGCCGCTGCGACCTACAACAGCAAGACGTTCACCGAGCGGCACCAGAAATACGAGGGACTGATCCCGAATGGCGGCAAGTTGGAACTGCCCAGCCGCATGGGCGTCGGTCTGGTGTTGTCGCCACAACCGCAGTGGACCGTCGCCCTGGACGCGCAACGCTTCTACTACCATCCGCAACGTGCGACCGGCAACGGTATCGCGCAACTCGCCGCCGGCAACCCCCTCGGCAGCAAGGATGGTCCAGGCTTCGGGCTGCGTAACCAGAACGTCTACAAGCTGGGTGTGGCCTGGGAGGCTAATCCAAAGCTCACGCTGCGGGCGGGCTACATCTATGCCACGCAGATGGTGCGGCCCACAGACACACTGTTCAGTTTTTTGGCACCAACGACGACGCGACAGCATTACACCGCAGGTGCGACGTATCTCCTGGGCAATTGGGAGATGTCGGGCTATGCCGCACTCGCCGAGAAAGAAGGTGTTGACGGCCAGAACTCGATCCCGCCATCGCTCGGCGGCGGTGAGGCCAATCTATCGAATCAGTTCTATGCCGTTGGCCTGTCGTTTGGTCGTCGGTTTGGTAAAACTGTAGGCAACGGTAGCCAGCCGTGAATACCTTTCGATGGTCACTCGGCCTGACTGCGATGGTGTTACTCCTGCCGATCCTCGCCAACGCCGCAACCGTCGCGCAGGCTCGGTCGTCAGCCGTTGCTGCTCCAGCGGCAAAAGCCCCCACAGCCATCGAACGAGAGTTCCGCTTCGTCGTCAACGTCGAAGCAGAGCAGGACTGGGAGAAGAACGATCCCGAGTATCCGGGCCGGCAGTGGTCGAAGGCCACCAGTAAGCAGCGCTATGAAGTCACCACAAGGCTCCGGTCCGACGGGGTGCTGGAAGTACGAAACCTGCTCGACCCAAACCTCGATGCCCGGCTGGAGGCCAAAACCATCCGCCTCGCCAGAGAGGCCATGAAAGACTTCGCTGCGCGGGGCCAGCCTTTCAAGGCACCAAAGACAGACGCCGAGATGCAGGCTTTCAATCGCGGAATCCAGGCCGAGACCTTCAAGTGCAAGGGTGATGCGGTTTGCCTGCAGGAAACGAATCTGCGCTATGCCGCGATCCTGGCCGCCATGCAGTATCCAGAGGCGCTGGAACCGGATACCGAGCCAGGCCGCTATCAGTATTTCACTGCCTACAAGGGCTGTCCCGAGAAATCGCGTGTCACACTGGAATTGCAGATCGACGGCGTGCGCTACAACAAGACCTCGGACAAGTTCGTGAAATTCAGCGAGCGCCATCAGGCCGATACCGTCGATGCCTCCGACGGCCTGCCACTCTGCCGGCACTACACCGCGGTCATCGATACGCAGGATGCCGCGAAGCCCATGCAGCAGGAGAACGTCTTCGTACCGCGTCCGGAAGGGATCACGGAGTTCACGGAGAACGGCCACACCAGTCGCACGCCGGAGCCACAACCTATTCCGGGCGCGGTCATGGAGTGGATGGATCGGACCCTGCGCCACGCCGCATCCAGCGGCAAGGCCAGCGCCGTATTGCCGCTGACACTATCGCTCAATGGCAATTCCACTTGGCTGGGCCTGTGGGTGGGCAAGGCGAAGGTCGATATGGAATGGTCATTCGACGTGGTGCCACAGACGCCGACAGCACCATTTAAAAAGTAGCGCGCCATGGTGAGGAGAGAGAGCATGACATCGAGTCAAATCATCAAGCCCCTGCTATTGCTTCTCGCCGCGCTGGTCGCACCGCTGGGCCATGCGGCTGAAGCCGCGGTGCCTGACCCGTTCACGGGCTGGCTGAAATCGTTCAAGACCTGCCGTGCGCGCTATGCCGAGATCGACGCGCGCGTCCAGGCGGCAGGAGCCGGCGATGCCAACTATTACCGCGTGCCTGGCTATCCCTACTTCCGCACGGACCGGGTGTTGGCGTCGTTCGCACGCGAGGTCACGGGGATCGAAGAAATCGGTGGATGGACGCGCCGCATGCGGGAGTTCGATCAGGAAGCGCGCGAGTTCGAGTATCTCAACCTGGGGATGTCGACGCAGGAGCGCGCCGCGTGGCGCTTTGAGCTTTTGCAATGCGGCAAGGCACTGGCTAGCATCGAGCTGGACGATCCGGCGGCCTATCAGAAGCTGCTCGATATCGTGGCACCCAAGGCGGAATACACCGTCAAGTCCGCCGCCCCGCAGGGCAGCAGTTGTCTGGCATCGCATGAGTCCAGCCTGCTGCAGGGCTTCAAGGATCAGTTATCAGCCGATACCAAACTGCAGCTTTGGCAGGTCACTCCGGTCGAAGATTTGGGGTTGGCTGACAAGGGCTATGCCGTCGCGTTTATGGACGAGTTGGGGTTTCCAGGCCTCACGGATTCGCAGTGGCGTGCGATGGCCGAGAAATATGCGCCGGCACTATGGATAGAGACGCGCAGCACCCACGACCAACCGGGTTCTCCGCAATGGTTCGCCGGGACACTCGGTGTATCCATCGAGCAGCCGAGCCTCAACTACCAGATCACGTTCACGCGCTTCGGCGAGGCCCGACTGGTACAGATCAACTACTTCTACTGGTTTGGTGGTGACGCCAGCGACCACAAAACGGACGTCGATGGCGGAATCTGGCGCGTGACGCTCGACAACCAGGCCATGCCACTGGTTTACGAGAGCCTGCACGCGAGCGGCAGGGATCACCTCTGGTTCCCGGCGCAGCCAATGAAACTGAAAGCCGGTGCAAAGCCCGTGCTGCCGCAGGCAGAGGTGCCAGAAGGCCCCCTTGCCTTGCGACTGCAGGCGGGCAGCCATGCCCTGCGCCGTGTGGTGGCTCTCAGCGAGGCCAAGACTGAAGCTCGCCGCGGTTACACACTGCAACGCTACGAAAATCTGTTCACCCTGCCCACGTCCGCGGGTGCCTCGCGAAACCTGTTCGGGCCAGACGGTCTGGTTCCCGGCACGCAAGACAGCCTCGCCTGCCTGTGGTCAGGTCGCGTCGCCAAACCTGGCGCACTGCGCGTCTTGGGGCGTCTACCGACCTCCTACACCGGGATCAGCCACTTCGACGATGCGCGGCTGCTCGATGAGATTTTCGTCCCCCCCGCTGGACTGATGCTGCCCCCCACGGACACGCCACCGCTCTGAGCGATGAGATGCGGCTCAGCGCCAAGGACTCCACCGACCTGGCGGCGCTGATTGCGCGCATCGGTGCTGGCGACCATTCGGCGCTGAGTCTCTTCTACGACCGCACTGCCCCGATCATCTACGGACAGCTGCTCAGCCTGCTGAAGCGCCCCGAGTGGGCTCAAGAGGCCCTGCAGGATTGTTACATCCGTGTCTGGCGCCGCTCTGAGACCTACACACCGGACAAAGGCGAGCCGCTGGGCTGGCTGCTGGGCATCGCCCGCTACCGAGCGCTGGATGTGCTCGCGGCCAAGCGTAGTGGGGCCGAGATGTCCGACGGCGAAGACGAGCTGTCGGATCAGGTGCCAGACCCAGCGCAGAGCCCAGAGGAGGGCGCGATCGAGCACGAGGGCCTTCAACGACTGATGCGCTGTCTGAAGTCTTTGAGCGAGGAGCAGAGCCGGAGTGTGCTGCTGGCGTACTACCATGGCTACTCGCACCGGGAGCTATCGCAGACGATGAAGGCGCCGCTCGGTACTGTGAAGGCCTGGGTGCGGCGTGGCCTCGCCCTGTTGCGCGCTTGTCTTCAGCAGTAAGCTGCCTGCGATCCGTCGCGGTTACGGGAGAGATGGGATGAACTACCACCAGCCTGAATTGCTGGAGCATCTGGCATCCAGCTATGCCTTGGGCACCTTGCGCGGTGCTGCACGCCGGCGCTTTGATAAGTTGTTGCGCACGGATGCAGTGGCACAGGAACAATTGGCCTTCTGGGAGCAGCGTCTGGGCGAGCTGGCCGAGCTTCTACCGTCCCGCACGCCACCACCCGCCGCTTGGGCTGCCATTTCGGCAAGCACCCTGCCCACGCCGCCGGCACCGCGGCTGGCGAGGCGGTCTTACGCTCCAGGCACGCCGGACCGCGCACATCAACGGCGTCATTGGCGCGCCTTTGCGGCCGGGTTTGGTGTGGCAGCCTCGTTGGTGCTGGTAGTAATGGCGTTGCTGCTAGGGCAGCAACACCCACTGCGTCCGGTAACACCGCCGCCAAGCAAGGGCTTCGTAGCGACGTCGGCTTCCTCCGACGGCACCGAAGCCCTGCCCATGGTGGTAGCCCGGCTACAGATGCCGACTTCGAGCATGGGCTGGCTCGTGAGCATCACACCCGATCACCAGCGGCTGACTGCGGTTGCCGGGCAGGATTTCTTGCTGCTCGGCCGTCGCAGTATCCAGCTCTGGTTATTGTCGCCAGGCAAAGAGCCGATCGCACTCGGACTGTTGCCCAGTAACGCGGATACGGAGGAGAGCTTCGCCCTGCCCTCTCACTTCGATGATCCTTCGCAGATTTCGCTAGGTATCAGTCTGGAGCCACCTGGCGGCTCACCAAACGGCAAGCTCAGTCGTTCGCTGCTCGGCAGCAGTACTGGAATCTAGTGTCGGCCTTCAAGCCGCAGATTCACTCAGAAACTGCTCGCGAACAGTGCGCTTGAGCACCTTGCCGGTCGCGGTCATCGGGAGGCTTTCGGCGAATGCCACCATCTTGGGCAGCTTGTAGCCTGCGATCAGCGTGCGGCAATGGGCGATGATTTCCTCCGGCGTAGCGGTGTGGCCATCGGCCGGCACAATCACTGCAACGACCTTCTCGCCCCACTTCTCATCCGGCAGACCAATGACTGCACAGAGCTTCACTTTCGGGTGCTTGAGTAGCACCTGCTCCACCTCGGCCGAGTACACGTTCTCGCCACCGCTGACGATCATGTCCTTGACTCGATCGACCAGATAAAACAGCCCGGCCTCATCCTTACGTCCGGCATCGCCGGTGCGATACCAGCCGTCCTTCAGCGCAGCGGCAGTGGCTTCAGGCTGATTCCAGTAACCCGTGAAAAGCGATGGGGACCGGACCAGAAGCTCACCCACACCACCATTCGGCACTTCGTTGCCAGTACTGTCGACGACCTTGATGTCGATCAATGGTAAAGGCGTTCCGCAGGACTTGAGCTTGGCCTCGTCGTCGAGCACGTGCTGTTCAGGACGCAGCAGAGTGATGGCACCGCTGCTCTCGGTAGCACCGTAGAACTGCATGAACTGACAGCCCATTTCGACCAGTGCGCGCTGCAACAGGCGCGACGAGATCGGTGAGCCGGCGTACATCACCAACCGTAAGGAGGAGAAATCGGCATTCTTCGCATCCGGGTGATCCAGCAGCATCTGGATGGCTGTGGGTACCAGCGCGCAGATGTTGGGACGATCACGGGCGATGACCTTGAGCAGCTGTCCGGCATCCAGCATGGGCAGGATGGACAAGGTGTGGCCGTTGTAGAGGCACTGCACTGAAAGCCCGCTACCCACGAGATGGAAATTGGGCATTACCAGCATCATCACGTCGCCCTCCTGCCATTGCAGGGCGGGTTCCAGGTGCTCGCAGAGGCGCATGTAGCTCAGACCCTGATGAGAGAGCTGCACCCCTTTGGGCTTGCCTGTCGTGCCGCTCGTGTAGATCAGCAGTGCGGTTTGCCAAGGCTCGACCTCGATATGAGGGTCACTGGAGGTTTGTGCGGCAACCCAAGCGTCAAATTCGGTCGACGCCTGTCGGGTCGGATCCAGCAGGACGATACGGAAGGGATGCGTACACAGGGCCTGCACCGTCTTGATGTTGGCTTCGAACTCGATGTCGGCGAATACCAAGGGGCACTGCGCGTCGGCAATCACTAGCGCCAACTCAGGCGCCGCCAGCCGCCAGTTCAGTGGTGCCAGTGCACAACCAGCCTTATTCACCCCAAATAGCGCCTCGAAGTAGCGTGACGAATTCTTGCCGAGGTAACCGATGTGCGACTTGAGGGGGATCGCTTCGCCAATCACGGCTCGCGCGATCTGATTAGTGAGCTTGTCCAGCCTGGAGTAACTCACCTGCCCTGCACCATCAACCAGTGCCGTTTGTTGCGGCGTGGTGCGTGCGTAATGACGGGGAATATCACCCAACGTCTTGATATCAGCATAGAGCCACATGCTCACTCCTCTTGATCAGGCCGGACTTTCCGCCGACTGTTTTATGATTGCCGCCGCGCAGTGCGATCTTGATGACGCAAGAAACCTGAGCACCCCATTCGAGTGCATTTGCAGCCCGAAAAGCTCAGTAACCCTTGAAGTTCGGTTTGCGCTTTTCAACGAATGCCGTGATGCCTTCGCGGGCATCGGCTGTCCCCGCCATGCGCGCCAAACCCTGGGCCTCTTCCTCCAACTGGGTCTCGAAAGGCTGCCCCAGAGCACGACTGACCACGCGACGGATTTCTCCGTAGGCCCTGGTCGGCCCCCGGCTCAATTTGATAGCAGCCTTCTCAGCTTCAGCCTGTAATGCAGCATCGTCCACAACAAAGTCCACGAGGCCAGCTTGTCCAGCCTCCTCGGCCGTCAACATCTCCGAGAGCAGCATGAAGCGTCGCGCCCGTGCAAGCCCCATGCGGGATGCAAGACCGGTGGATGAACCTGCATCGCAGCTATACCCGATCTGCGCATACGCCGCCCCGAACTTCGCACTGCGGCCGGCATAGACCACATCACAGTTGGAAACCATCGCTACTGCACCGCCCATCGCCGTGCCATGCACCGCGGCCACGAGGGGGGCATCCAAACGTGCCAGGCGTGCAAGCGCCATGTGAATGTCGGAAGTCCACTTCCGGATCTTGCTGGGCAGCGTGTCGAGGTTCTGCGAAAACATCTGCACGTCACCGCCCACGCTGAAAAACTTCCCCCTTGCGGTCATCAGAACAGCGCGCAAATCCTGCCGGCCCGACAGCTCGTTGGCGATTTGGAGAATTTCGTCGCAGAAACTGTCGTTGATCGGGTTACCAGCTTCTGGCTGGTTCAGCACTATCCGTGCGAGGCCATCCGTGACCGAGAGTTCAAAAGATTGGTAAGCCATGATCTACCTAGATTGAGAGCTGCAAAGATGCCGCAAAAATCGGTTGGATCAAACTCCAACCGTTGCAGCTTTGCCGACCTGCACTCCGGGCTCGTTCTGCCAGTCTGGCCAACCCGCGGCTTGATTCTGCTTCGCGGCAATCTTGCGCTCCTCGTTGGTGGCGAACTCGAGGTCCCAACGCTTCAGCGCCGGCTTGATGATGGCCTCATGCCACAGCGGCGGAATGAGTGCGGAAAGAAAGCACACGAAAACGCTCGGCATCAACAATGCCTCCTTGTGAGGAACGAGCTTGTAGTAGACCTGGTAAGAGTTCTGGTGATGATCGGCGTGGTTGGTGATCTCGAATGCCACAGTGCGTGAAAACCAGCCGAGATGATTCCAGACATGCCGACGACCGATCGGCGCACCGGGCAGTCGGACAAGACCGTAGTGCTGGAAATAATTGAACGACTCCACCCAGACGCGAGCCACCAACTGCGCCGCAAGGCCGAGCAGATTGGCCTCAACACCGCCAACCAAGAACAGAGCAACGTGAAACACCGCCAAGGCCGCCAAAGCGGAGTAGGCACGGTGCCTGATGTTCCAAGGGCTGAGGCCACGCTTCTTCAGTGCGTTGGCCTCCATGGTGAAGGCATAGCGGGTGCTTTCGAGCACCGCGTTCGCAGAAAACGCATAGAGGTTGGTACCGCGTGCGGCCGTATCGCCGTCGTCTGGCGTGGCCACATCGATGTGGTGACCGACGACATGACCAATGTCACGGGTGCAATCAAAGATGCAGAGATGAGCGTAGCGCCCTACGAAGCGCGGCAGGGCACCCCGCATGTGGTAGAGCTCGTGGGCGGCCGGCACCAAAGGGATGACACCCATCCAGGCCAGGCTCATGACGCTACCAAACATCTGCCAACCCGTGAGGTCGCCCGGCTGTGCAAGCCGCCAGGCAAAGGCAAAGTAGAGCAGGACTGGACCCACAGCGCAGATCCAGATCGGCAGGTTAGCGACGAAGGGGCTCGTCATATTCTTGCGAACGCTGTAATCACGTGGAAACAAGGAATCCAGCACGGCGAGAATCGGGAACGAGGCAATGCCAAACCACACGGCGTCACCACCGATGATGAAGCCAGAAAAAGCAAAGCCCAGAACAACGACGGGGACCCAATACTTCAAGTAATCCAACATGACGCTTCTCCTATCAGAAAGTCCATTCCCGGCTTGCAAATGCATTTTTTGAAGGCCCTTTCATTGAAACTCCAACAGGGCTCACGTTGACTACATCCGTGTCCGGCTCGCTCAGCGTCCGGCCTACAGTTTGATCCTTGGCGTCAGCCGCCCGCAGCCGCTCGCTCCATCTTGACCACGCGCTCGCGGCCCGGGATGTGGCTGAACAGCGATTTGCCAATGATGTGTTTCATGATCTCGATCGAACCACCAGCGATCTTTACGATGCGCGCATCCGCAAAAGCTCTTGAGATTGGGTACTCCCACATGTAACCCCAGCCACCAAACAGCTGCAGGCACTCATCGGCGATTTTGCAATGCAGATTGCTGAGCCACATTTTCGCCATCGCGGCGTCTACTTCATTCAACTCGCCCTTCATAAACTTGGCGATGCAGGCGTCCGTGAAAACCCGCCCGATCACGGCCTCGGTCTTCATCTCCGCGAGCTTGAACTGGGTGTTTTGGAAGTCGGCAATCGTTTTGCCAAAGGCTTTGCGGCTGGCGGTGTACTCCACTGTCATGTCAACCAGGTGCTCGCTGACTGTCGCAGAGCGGATGGCTTGCGCCAATCGCTCCTGTGCAAGCTTGGTCATCATCAGGCTAAAGCCCTCGCCTTCCGCCCCCAGCATGGCACTCGCCGGCACACGGAGATCTTCAAAGAAAAGCTCGGATGTATCCTGCCCCTTCATGCCGAGCTTCTCGAGATTCTTGCCACGCTTGAATCCCGGGAGGCTAGTGTCGACCAAGAACAGCGTGATGCCCTTGCCGCCCACCAGACTGTCCGTCTTGGTTGCAAGCACCAGTACGTTGCAGAGCTGTCCGTTGGAGATGAAAACCTTCTGCCCATTGATGACAAAGTCATCACCGTCGCGGACCGCCTTGGTGCGAATGTTTCGCAAGTCAGAGCCTGCGTGCGGCTCGGTCATGCCCAGGGAGCCAATGGCCTCACCGGACACCATCTTCGGCAACCAATACTTCTTCTGCTCTTCCGTACCGAACGATTTCACGTAGGTAGCGACGAGGTCGCAATGGATGAGAAAGCCCGGTCCGGTAAAACCGCTGCGCGCCATCTCTTCGAACACGATGACGTCGAACAGATAGTCGAGTCCGAGACCGCCGTACTCCTCTGGAATCGTGCAGCACAACATCCCAGCCTCACCGGCTTTCAGCCAGAGCTCGCGCGGCACGATGCCGTCGTGTTCCCACTGGGCGTGATACGGCGCGATTTCTTTCGCGATGAATTTCCTCACCGAGTCCCGGAATTGTTCGTGCTCTTCCCGGAATAGCGTGCGCTCAAACATGTTGTTCGTCCTGTTCTAGATACAACAATAGTATGGTGCATTACTATTTTTGTAAACGATCATAATTTCAGCTCTCTCAAATACTTGAAAAGCGCATGCGCCAATCGACTGCCCGAGATCAGAGCCGTTTTCTGCATGACCTCCCTACCACTCTACTTCGTCGCTGTGGTGACCAGCGATGGCTAAAGATTGCGCGATATCAGCTCACGCATGATCTCGGAGGTGCCGCCATAGATGCGTAGCACGCGCGCATCGGCATACAGCCGACAAATTTCATACTCGCGCATGTAGCCGTAGCCCCCATGCAACTGGACACAGGCATCCACCACTCGACCGTGCATCTCGGTGCACCACAGCTTGGCGGTCGAGGCATCGAGCGCACTCAACTCACCACGCACATGCTTTTCGAGACACTGGTCTACGAAGGCCCAGCCCACTAGGAGATCTGCTTTCAAATCCGCCAGCTTGTAGCGGGTGTTCTGGAACTCGGCGACCGGCTTTCCAAAAGCCTTGCGGCTACGCACGTAGTCGCGTGTGATATCGAACGCACGCTGTGCCGCTGCGATGGACTGCACCCCGATGATCAGCCGCTCCTGCGGCAGCTCAGTCATCAGAGTGGCGAAGCCACTGCCCTCGACACCCATCAGATTGCTCACCGGCACTTCGAGATCGTCAAAGAACATTTCGGAAGTGTCGGATGAAAGCAGCCCCAGCTTGTCGAGCTTGCGACCGCGCCGAAAGCCCGGGCGATCCGTCTCGACCAAGATCAGGCTCATGCCACGCGATCCCGGCATGTCATTGGTGCGTGCGACGAGAATCACCAGGTCACAGTGCTGGCCGTTGGAGATGAAGGTCTTTGCACCATTGATGCGAAACACGTCGCCATCGCGTACCGCTCGCGTTCTGATGCCTTGCAGATCACTGCCGGTGCCGGGCTCCGTCATGGCAATGGCACAGACCGTCTCACCACTGACCATGCGTGGCAACCACTTCTGCTTCTGCTCCTCGCTGCCGGCGTTGAGGATGTAGCCAGCACAGACATCGCTGTGCACCGAATAATCAGTCATTGGCCCCGCGTAACCTGCGTAGGCGATTTCCTCCACCACGATGGCGTTGTGCTTGAAGCTACCGCCAGGACCGCCGTATTGCTCCGGCAATTGCGGGCACAGCAAGCCCGCCGCACCACCGGCGGACCAGAATCTGCGATCAACTTTGCCTGCAGCTTCCCAGGCTTCGAAATACGGCGTGATTTCGGCTTTGATGAAGCCGCGCACGGCATCACGGAATTGCTCATGATCGGTGTCGTAAACAGCGCGTTTGGCTAGCATGGCGATCTCGGATGCGGGTAGTGAACTGGTTGATTATTTGCTGCCGCCGAAGCGGGCATGTGCGGCGCGATACTCGGCGACGAGCTGTTGCGCTACCTCGGCCAACGGTGCGATACGGTCAACCTGCCCCACCCCCTGTCCAGCGCCATAGATGTTTTTCCAGGCCTTGGTGCCGCTGTGCACATCCGAGAAATCAATCTTTGCAGTGGAAGCGATTTTTGTGTCATCAAAGCCTGCTGCGGCGAGGCTTTCACGCAGCCAATTGCAGTTGACGCCCGTGACCGCCTTGGTTGCAACCACGCCATCCATGCCGGCCCGCAACATCATGTCGCGATAGTCCTGGTTGACCATCGTCTCAGGGCAGGCAATGAACCTTGTACCCATGTAGACGAGATCAGCACCCAACACCTCGGCTGCCAAAACCCCACTGCCGTCAGAAATTGCACCACCGACGACCAGGGGCCCCTTGAAGAACTGCCGCACTGCGGCCACGAACGCGAAGGGGCTGAAGGCACCGGTATGACCGCCAGCGCCGTGACACACCAGCACCAATCCGTCTGCGCCAGCATCAGCGGCCTTGCGGGCATGCTCCAGCGACATGACATCGGCAAACACCGCGCCGCCGTATCCATGCACTGTATCCAATGCGCGTTTCGGCGAGCCGAGCGCGGTCACCACCAGGTCTGGCTTGAACTCGGCGATCAGCTTCATCTCTTCGTCGAAGCGGTCGTAGCTACCATGCACCAATACGCTGAGCGCCCAGCCACCAGGCTGGCCTCCCGATTGACGAAAGGCTTCCAGCGCGTCACGGATCTGTACGAACCATTCGCGCAATTGCTCGATGGTCCGGGCATTTTGTGTGGGCAGCGAACCCATCAGACCCGCCTTGCAGGAGGCGATCAGCAGCTCCGGGGTAGAGACCAGGAACATCGGCGCAACGATCACCGGCAAGGCTAGGCGGTGCTTGAGGCGCTCGGCGAGAGACGTCGTCATTGGGAGCTTGGGTTACGGGGAGAGGTTGCCATACTATATAGTATGGTTCCATACTACAATAAGAATTGCCACAGCCAAACAAACCAGGAGAACCCATGCCCCTCTACGACAAAGCAGTGCTTGCCGGTAAACGCATCCTCATCACCGGAGGCGGCACCGGCCTGGGCAAAGGCGTCGCAGGTTTCCTAGCGGCACACGGTGCTGAGGTGCACCTCTGGGGCCGCCGGCTGGAGGTATTGCAAGCCGCAGCCGATGAGATCAACCAAGCCACGGGGAGCCAGCGCGCGTTCTTTCAGACCGTTGATATCCGCAAGGCGGAACTGGTCGATGCAGCAATCGCCGAGATCTGGGCCAAGCACGGTCCGCTCAGCGGCCTCGTCAACAATGCCGCTGCCAACTTTATTGCCCCGACCAAAGATCTTTCGCCGCGCGGTTACGAAGCGATCAGCTCGACCGTCATGGATGGCGCTTTCTTCACCACGCAAGCCTGTGGCAAGCGTTGGATCGACCAAGGTCTCAAGGGCTCCGTGGTCTCCACGCTCGTCACCTGGATCTGGACGGGCTCAGCCTATGTGGTCCCGTCTGCTATGGCCAAGGCGGCGGTACATGCGATGACCATGTCGCTCGCCGTCGAGTGGGCGCGCTTCGGCATCCGCCTGAATGCCGTTGCCCCCGGCCCCTTCCCCACCGAATATGCCTGGCAGATGCTGAGCCCGACCGACGATGTGAAAGTGGGTGCCACCTCATCCGATGAAGTGCCGATGGGCCGCTACGGACAGATGGAAGAGCTGGCCAACCTGATGATCCTGCTGCTCAGCGACCACTGTGACTACATCACGGGCGAAACCATCTGCATCGATGGTGGTCATCATCTCGCCGCCCCCTCCACCTTCGCGGGCCTCAACAAGCTCAGCGACGAGGGTTGGCGCAAGGTAAAGGAGGCTGCCCAGGCTGCAACCGCCTCCAGCAAGGCCCAACGTAGCACCTGACACCTCGGATGGTTCGACCGCCATGCAGCCCTCGCGTATCACCGTCGCCAGACTAATGATGGCAGTGTGCCTCGGCATCACATCCGCCAGCGTCAGCAGCAATGCTGCCGCGCCCTCCAAACCATCGCCCGGCTGCGTGGCTGTGGCGATCCCCGCCAATCCCACGACGGGTACGGCAGCCGCGTGGCGGGATTGCGCTGACGCGCCAGAGATGGTGCGCCTGCGCGGGGGCAGCTTCCGGATGGGTGATATCGACAGCACCGGCTCCAGCGCCGAGCGCCCTGCGCGCGAGGTCAGCGTCACCGGCTTTGCGATCAGCCGGTACGAAGTCACCTTCGATGAATGGGATGCCTGCGTCGCTGCAGGCGGCTGCAAAACCAGGCCGGATGATCTTGGCTTCGGTCGTGGCCGCCACCCCGTGATCAAGGTGAGTTGGCAGGACGCCCAGGAATATGTGAGCTGGCTCAGCGCCCGGACCGGCAAGCGTTATCGTCTGCCTACCGAAGCGGAGTGGGAATACGCCGCCCGTGCTGGCAACGAGGGCCGCTTCGGGTGGGGCAACGAGAGCGAATGGGTCTGTGACAAGGCCAACGTGCTTGACGTCTCAGGCCGCGCCAAACATCCCAAGTGGAACTGGAGTGTGATCTGCGACGACGGCCACGCCGACACCGCGCCGGTCGGCAGCTATAAACCCAACGCCTGGGGCCTCTACGACATGAGTGGCAATGTCTGGGAATGGACCGAGGATTGCTGGCACCCGGACTACACCGGGGCGCCGGCTAACAGTGCCGCCTGGCTCGAGGCCGACGGAGGCGAGTGCACCCGCCGCGTCAATCGCGGTGGTGGCTGGGGAAATCACCCGCGCACCATTCGCACCAGCACACGGGATGCAGACTCGGTGGACAGCGTCGGCGATGCCCTGGGCTTCCGGGTCGTCCGCAGTCCCTGAAACGCCTCACCACTTCAAGAACGGGGGTGGGCTCACGGGATGCTTCGCGAACCACTGGCCGGCAAGTTTCATCAGCCGCTTGTGAAAGCCCTGATTCGGAAACTGCGCCTTGACGGCGCGAATCAAATCCCGAGGCAGTCCGAAAGTCACCACGCCCAGCGATAAATCCACCAGGTCTGCCTTGCGGAACGCCTCGACCAGCGGCATCTGCGGCAGATCAACGCGCCTCAACTTGTGGTGCAGATCGATCATCAGTTCGATTTCCACCTGCCAGTGCGCCAACCCGTTCTGCTGCAGGTATTGACTCGCGAGCGCCACGGAGGGCGGCAGGTAATCCACCGTGCCATCTGACCAGATACCGAGGTCATGAAAGCAGGCGGCGATCTCGACCTTCTGCCGGTCTTCCGCCGTCACCTGGTGTAGCGCAAAGCAGAAATTCGCCATGCGATAGAGATGGTTGCGATAGGCGTTGTAGTCCTCACCCAACTGGGGCCGCCAGCCATGGAGGATTTCTTCCAGTAGCGGCAAGTGGATTTCAATGGCCATTCGATTCCTGATGTGTTGGTGAGTTCGATCAGTATTGCCTTTGGCGGCCACCCGCAGGAGTGGCCTGATAGACAAAGAACGCTAGCATCGGGCCAACGTATCGTGACGGAGACGGAGGACCGCACCCTTGAAAAGCCATCTTGTTGCAGTCGTCGCCTTCGACCGGATCAGCCCGTTCCACCTGGCGGTGCCCTGCGCGGTGTTCGGCGAGCCACACCCGGGCGCGCCGAGCTTCAAGCTGATGGTCTGTGCCGTTGAGCGCAGCCCGCTTAAGACCAGCGCCGGCTTCAGTCTCGCCGTGACACATGGACTTGCCGCGCTGCGCGAAGCCCGCACCATCATCATCCCCAGCTGGCGCGACCCTCGCGAGCGACCGCCGCAGGTCCTTCTGGAGGCGCTGGTCATGGCAGACCGGCGCGGCGCGCAGATCGTCGGCCTCTGCCTGGGCGCCTATGTGCTGGCCGAAGCCGGCCTGCTAAACGGCCGTCAGGCCACAACACATTGGGAGTGCGCAGCAGACTTCGCCCAGCGTTATCCAGAAGTCCAGGTAGACGCGGATCGGCTCTACATCGTCGATGGCAACATCGTCACCAGTGCGGGCACCGCCGCCGGTATCGACTGCTGCCTGCATTTGCTTCGGCAGGACTACGGTGCCGAAGCCGCCAACTGCGTCGCCCGACGCCTCGTGGTGCCACCGCACCGTCAGGGCGGCCAGGCGCAGTTCATCGACCAACCCCTGCCCGCCACGGCGCGCGACTCCAGACTGGCTGGACTCATCGAGTCGATTCGCGCCAACCTGCAGCAGCCGCACACGCTCGATAGCCTCGCGGCGCAATCACTGATGAGTCGTCGCAGCTTCACTCGCCACTTTCGCCAGCTGACAGGCGACACCGTCGGTCGTTGGCTGCTTCAGGCGCGTCTGGCGCATGTCCAACGCCTGCTGGAGACCACTGAGCAGCCCATCGAGCGCATCGCCACGCTGTCGGGCCTGGGCTCCGCCGCCTCGCTCCGACACCACTTTCGCGCCAGCTTCGGCGTGTCGCCCGCGCGCTGGCGCCAGATGTTCAAGGGCGCTTAGGACTGCCGATCGGCATCGCTGCGGCTTGCCGCCGCAGTCAGCGCCCGCTGCAAGAGCAACAAACGCAGGTCGAACTCGACCTGGTGATAGTCCGGCAGCATGTGTACGCACAACTGGTAGAAGGCCTTGTTATGGTCGTGCTCGCGCAGGTGCGCAAGCTCGTGCACCACGACCATCTCCAGAAACTCGGGCGCCGTGCTCTTGAAGAGGCTGGCAATGCGGATTTCGGCTTTCGCTTTGAGCCGGCTGCCCTGCACGCGCGAGATGGTGGTGTGCAGGCCCAGCACGTTCTGCAGCACATCCATCTTGTTCTGCCAGATCACCTTGTGCAGCGGGCCCGAGCTGCGCAGGTGGGCCTGCTTGAGCCACAGCACGTAGTCATGCAGTGCGGCATCGGTCTGTATCGGCTGCGGATCGGGATACCTGCGCGCCAGGTAGAGCCCGAGGCGGCTCTGCCCCACCAGCCGCTGCACATCGGCCTGCACCGACGGCGGATAGCCCCCGAGAAAGCGCCGGATTTGCTCAGCCTGGGCGGGGTCGACCGCAGTCACGACGTTTCAGGCTGTGGCTTCGGCAACCACCGTGACGCGCACGGTGCCGCATGACACGACTTGGCCGACGCGGATCTTCGCGGTCTTGCGGTTCTCGATCTCACGGTCGACCAAGACCAGCCCCTGTGCCACCAGCGCCTTGCCGGCACCGCCGCTGTCGCAAAGTCCCACCAGCTTCAGCAACTGGTTCAGTTCGATGTACTCGCTGCTCAAGGCAAAGGTGACACTGGGCATGGCGCACTGCGGAAAGTATCGGTGCGCGGATTATCGCCGCAGCGGGTGCCGCAGTGTCTGGCCAAGGCTCACATCAAGAAGTCACCGCCAAACGTCAGCGTCAGCACCGGCCCTTTGGGCGCGCCAGGCTTGTCCACCGGCAGCGGGTCGGACTTGTAGATCGCCCGCACCACCGAATCATCGAAGTCAGCGTTGCCGGAACTCTGGACCAGATTCACCGACACGATGTGCCCATCGGCCTCGATCTGCACCCGGACCACGCATTGCAGTCTGGGATTGATCCGCGGCGGCCGAAGCCACCGCGACCGGATGTGACTCATCAGGCCGCGCTCACCGGCAATGGCAATTTCTTCAGCCGTCGGGGCTTTTACCAGCTCCGGCTTCGGCGGCGTCGGCGCGGGCGCGGGCGGCACCACCGGCTTGGGTGCAGCCTGCACCGGCTTGGCGGGCGCCTGCGGTTTCGGTTTCTCGACCGGCTTCGGCGGCGTGGGCTGGGCCTTGCGAGGCGGCTCCACCGGCGGTGGCTTGGGCGGCGCCGTGGCGCGTGCGGTCTGCGTGGCGGCCGGGGCCAGCTGGATCGCGATCGGGATGGGGCGCGGCTTGGGCGGCACGCCGCGCAGGCGCTGCGCCTGCGCGATTAGCAGTGCAAGCACCGCCGCGTGCAGGACGAGCGCAAACAAATAGCCCCAAAGATGCAGGGGGCTCAACAGGTCCTCACTGCGCCTCGCCATCGTCAGGCCCAATCCAGTCTTATGTCGCCATCGGCTCAGGCTGGCTGGTGCGATTTGATCCAAGCCACGAGATCGGCAAACACCTGGGCGCGATCCGCCGGCAACTCGTTGTAGATCTCGTGATACAGGCCGGGGTAGACCTTGAGTGTCACATCAGTGGAGCTGACCCGCTTCACCACCATCTCGCTGCCCTTCACACCTGCCAGCTTGTCCTCGCTGCCGTGCTGCACCAGCAGCGGCATCTTGATGGCATGAAGCAGCGCCGGAACGACGGCCACGAATTTGACGATCTCGCTGAGTGTGCGCGCCGGCACCTTGCCGTGCGCATTGAGCGGGTCACTGGCATAAGCGTCCACCATGCTCTGATCACGGCTGACGAGCGCGGGGTCGATGGAAAACAAACCCATCTTGGGGGCGAGCAGCGACAGCAGGCTGCTGATGGGCCCGATCAGCGGCGGTGCACCGTCGAGTGCCACGGCAGGGCCGGAGAGAATCAAGGCATCGATGTCGCTGCCGTGCTTGATGGCAGTCGAAATCGCCAGCGCACCGCCCATGCTGTGACCGAGCAAGAACAGCGGCTTGCGCTTCTGCTCGTTCTTGGCGTGACGAATGAGGGTGTGGATGTCTTCGACCGCATGAGCGAAGCGGTCCACCACCACCCGGTGGCCACCACTCCGGCCGTGGCCGCGGTGGTCCAGCGCGTACACCGCACAACCAGCGGCCACCAGATGGCCCGCCACCTCGGCATAGCGGCCGGAGTGCTCACCCAGACCATGCAGCAGCACGACGCTGGCGCGGATGTCCTTCTTGTCCGGCAGCCATGCCTGCCGATAGATGCTCAAAGCCCCCTTGCCTTCAAACTTTCCTTCTTGATGCTGCATGTTCAGAGCTTCCGTGGTGGTGGTGACTGGCCAACGTTATGCGCGCTGCCCAAATGACAGCTCGATGCCGAGCATGATGGAGCGCGGTGGATTGATGATGGTGAGTATGCCGCCGGTGTTGGGCGTATCGAAGACGACCCCCGGCTTGAACTCGTTGGTGAGATTGTTGCCCACCAGATTGATGACGGGCCGCCCCGGTAGTGTCGGCAGGCTCAGGCTCGCACTCGCTCCGAGCTGCGCCAGCGCGGGATGGCGATAGGTGTGCGGCAGGTTGTTGAAATTGCGGTTCTGGTAGGTATACGAGCCGGTCGACGTCAGCTGCGCCGTGCCAATGGGCCGCGACCACAGCAGCAGTGCCGAACCGGACAGCGGAGAAGACCCCGGCAGCTCCGTGCCCGCCGGTGCCGGCCCCTGAAAATCATCGAAGAACGTCGTGGTGCGGGCATCCACATACGAACCCGCAAGCTTCACCGCGAAGCCGGCCGGCAACAGCAGGTCGATGCCCAGTTCCACACCCCGGTTACGGGCCCCGCCGACATTGGTCGAATAGGCGAAGGCCCCGGTGTACTCGCGCTGCTGCACCTGCAGGTCAGTCCATTCCAGCTGATACAGCGTGAGGTCGGCTTGCAGCGCGCCGCCGAACCAGCGGGTGCGCACACCGGTCTCGTAGTTCCAGATGTTGTCCGACTTGAAGAACAGCGGCACGTTGGGATCACGCGTCGGGTTCAGGTTGGCACCTGCGTAGCGAAAGCCCTTGACCGCGGAGGCGAACAGCGTGATGTCGTCGGTGTAGTGGAACAAGGCGGTGAGTTTGGGGTTGAACACCGTCTTGCCGATCTTGCCCACATCGCGCCCGGCATCGATGCCACCCTGATCCCGCAAGGCCTGGGAGACCGGCAGCAGCAAGTCGGCGAGTGCGCTGTTCTCGATGAAGCCTGCTGCGGCCGTGACCGTCGTGCCGATGTCGGCCACCGTCGATTGCCGGAACAGACGCCCACCAAAGCCCAGCTCCCAGCGCTCGCCCAAATGGCGGGTCAGGTCGAAGAACACCGCGTTCTCCTTGGCATCCACATCGCCACGCAGGCGCAGGGCATCGCCGCTGGCCAGCGTACCGATGTTGAGATCGAGGAACTGGTCGCTGTAGACGAAGAAATAGCCCGCCACATAGTCCCAGTCACGCAGCAGCCAGTAGTCCGACTCGCTGCGCTGGGACGACACCAGCCGCAGCTCGGCGCTGGGCTGCGCCGAGCGCACGCCGGTATCGCCATAGGTACCCACGCCGGCGGTCGATGTGCCGAAGAACTGCGAGTAGTCGAGCCGCTGCGGATAGCGCTTGTTGAGCTTGCTGAGGATCATCACAACGCTGGCGAAATCGATGTCGTAGTCGGTGGTGAGCGAAAAGCTGTCGGTGGTCGAAGAGAGGGTGTCGGGCAGGAAGCGGTTGGCGTGCTCGGGCCGCTCGGTGGTGCTGGCGAAGGCACCATTGTCCTGATGGGTCTTACGGCGCAGGGCGTTGAATCGGAACTCCAGCCGGTCACTGGCGCGCCAGCTCAGCAGGCCGCGCAACTGGCTGGATTCGGACCTGTTGATGTCCTTCTCGCCCGAGCGCAGGTCATTGATGTAGCCCGGCCGCGTGTTGCGGCTGCCCACCACTCGCAGTGCCAGGCTGTCGCCCAGCGGCAAATTGGCCATGCCGTCGTAGCGGTGGCTCAGATCGCTGCTGCGCGCCTGGCTGCCGATGCCAGCCGCCACCTTGCCATAGGCCGCCTCGTAGTCGGGCCGGTTCGGCACGTAGCGCACCGCACCCGAGAGCGCCGAGCCGCCGAACAAGGTGCCCTGCGGACCTTTGAGCATCTCCACCTTCATGTCGAAGGGGTCGAGGTTGGGCTGCGGGCCGAGGATGGAGGGATTGACCAGCGACACGTCCTCGTAGAACAGACCGAAGGTGCGGGTGAAGAAGGTGAAAAGGTATCGGTGGCCACGCCCCGGATGATCACCTGTGCCGCCTCGGGATCGAGGCCGGGACTCACCGCCACGCCGGGCGTGAAGCGCGCCATCGATTCCAGATTGGTGGCACCGATGGCGCGCAGATCATCGCCATCGAAGGCCGTGATGCTGAGCGGCACGTCGCGGATATCAATGGTGCGCTTGGTGGCGGTGACGGTGATTTCCTCCAGCTGCCGGCGCTTGGCGATCTCGCTCTGTGCTGTTTCTTCGGCGGGTTCGGCTGGCAGGGATTCGACCGGGATGGTGCCCACGGTTGCCGGAGCCGATGTTGCCTCAGCGGCCTGCAGCGCTGGCACCTTCTGCTGAGCGGGCGCATTCTCCTTCTCGGCAGGCGCTGGGTCATCGGCCAGCAAGCTGTCCAGATCCAGATCGCCGCTGTCCGCCTGCTGCGCCGCTGCGGGGCCCGCAAGGCTCATCGTCAAGAGCAGTAGCAATCCCATCAAGCACGGCTGAAGCCGTGCCATTACCTGGCGTCCCCTTCGCCACAGATTCTGCTCCTCCCTCATCCGGCGCCCTCCTCAAGGCGGCTGACTGTGACCTGGCTGGTGCTCAGCTCGCTCTGGTCTTGTTGGTCTTGTTGGTCTTATTGGTCTTGCCCTTTGCTTTGGCAGCGGCTGTTGAACAGGGAACACGTCCCAGCGCCAGTACTTCCTCAAGTCCCTCGCGGAAACATTGCATCAGCAAATCGGGTTCGGTCACCGCAGCGCGGTCGCTGTTGATGCCGATGCAGCAGCGGCCGTTGTGCGAAATCATCGCGATCATCATTCCGCAGCCGGGCACCGGCGCAAACGGCCAGAAGTGGGTTACTTCCGCCCCCGCCATATAGACCGGATAGGTGATGCCGGGGATGTTGCTGATCTGCGCGTCCTGCGCTTTCGTGAAGTCCGCCGTGAGCGTGGTGACGGCGGCGAGCGGCATGCGCGTCACCACCGGCATCAGGCGGATCATGATGTCGAGCGCAGCCTCGGCGCGGGTTTCCTTCACAAACTTCTGGATGTGGCGGATGCGCGCCAACGGATCGCGTTCGGCCACCGGCGCCGCGTACTGCGAGCCCGCAAACTTGTTACCCCCCATCGGGTCGCCCTCAACGCGCAGCGAGATCGGGAAGCCGATCGGCATCTGCTTGATCTGCACCCCCATCACCTCGTGGTAGCGGCGGAAGCCACCAATCAGGCCGGCCAGAAACGCATCGTTGACCGAGGCACTGGCGGCCTTGGCGGCCGCTTTCAAATCCTGGAGCGAAATCTCGATGCCATCGAACCGCCAGGACAGGCTGCGCCTGCGGAACAGGCCCGAGCCCGGCACCGGCTTGATGCCCAGCACCCGTCTGGCCGAGGCGAGATAGTCGAGGCCCTTCCTGGCTGCATCGGGGTTGCGCACCCACTCACCCAGCGAACGGCCAAGCGAGGACACCGTGCCCGCCGCCTCCGACGGCAGCGACATCAGAGTGCTGCGCAGCTGGCGGTTGGTGAGCTGCGTGGCTGTCATGCCGCGCGGACGCTGCTCGGCCTCTGCCAGTTCTGGTCGCGCTGCCGGCTCGCGGCTCTTTCCCAGCACGCGGCTCAACAGCTGGATGATGCCAAGGCCATCCGAGGTGGCGTGGTGCAGTTTCAAAATGTAGGCGGCGCGGCCACCTTCCAGCCCTTCCACCAGCGTCGCCTCCCAGGGCGAGCGGGCCTTGTCGAAGGGCGTCATCGCCAGGGTCTGCGCCAGATCGAAGCACTGCCGCTCGCTGCCCGGCTCCGGCAGGCGCACATGGCGCAGGTGATAGTCCAGATCGAAATCGGCGTCTTCCACCCAAGTGGGATGGCCAACACCGAGTGTGGGCACCACCACCCGCTGTCGGAAGCGCGGCACGGCCTTGACCACCCACTCGTGACCGGCGCGGATACGGGTCCAATCCGGGACGCGATCCAGGAAGAGCACCGAGGTCGTGGTGGAGCGCAGGCGCGGATCGACCTCGGCGCGCCACATCACCGACTCGAAGGCGCTCATCTCGGCCGGACCGCCCCAGTCGCGCAGCTCGGCGAGAAGGTCTTGGTCGATGCTGTCGGTCTTACTCATGTCGATACTCGTTGCGGATTGCCATCGGTAACCCGGATGCAGTCCGGGGCTTTGGGAGGGACGGCCGAGGCCATCCAGGCGACACCGTCATGCCGCTTCATGCTCGGACCCCGCCGCCAGCTTGCGCAGCCCTCTGAAAGCCTGCGCCGCGTTGTGCTGTCCGCGAACCACGGCATCGACCTCGGCGGCGATGGGCATCTGCAGACCATGCTGGCGGGCCAGTTCCATCACCACGCTGCTGGTCTTGATGCCCTCTGCGACCATGTTCATGGAGGCGACGATCTCAGCCGTGGATTTGCCCTGCGCGAACTGCACCCCCACCTGCCGGTTGCGCGAGAGCGGGCTCATGCAGGTGGTGAGCAGATCTCCAAGGCCGGTCAGCCCGGCAAAGGTCTCGGGGCGGCCACCCAGGGCCACGCCCAGTCTGGCGATCTCCGCGAGGCCACGGGTGATGACCAGGGCGCGGGTGTTCTCGCCCACGCCCAGGCCGTCAGCCATGCCGGCGGAGATGGCGATGACGTTCTTCAGCGGCCCGCCCAGCTCGCAGCCGATGACATCGGTATTGGTGTAGACGCGGAACACCGAGGTGGAGAACAAGGGTTGCAGCGAGCGGGCGACCTGCTCGTCCGCCATCGCGATCACCGTCGCCGCCGCCATCCCCTGCAGCACTTCGCGGGCGATGTTGGGGCCCGCGAGCAAGCCTGCGGGATGGCCCGGCAGCTCCTCGTGGATGACCTGCGTCATGCGCCGCTGGCTGCCTTGTTCCAGCCCCTTGGCCAGACTCAGTACTGGTACCCAGGGGCGAATCAGCGGGGCGACAGCCTGGAGCGTCTCGCGGAAGCTATGCGAGGGCACGCCAACCACCAGCACGTCGCAGTCTCGTATCGCCTCTTCCAGCGAAGTGGTGGCGCGCAGATCCTTGTGCAGCGGCAGGCCTTTCAGATACTGGTCGTTGCGGTGCTCGCGGTTGATCTGCTCCACCGTGTCGGCGCGGCGTGCCCAGATCAGCGTCTCGCTGTTGCGCGCGGCCACCGAGGCGACCGTGGCGCCCCAGGACCCGGCCCCCAGCACGGTGACGCGGATCGGCCGGCTCATGCGCGCTTCTCGGTCGGCCAGTTCGCCAGGGTATCGACGAACTGCTGTCGGACTTCGGCGACGCGGGCGTCCATTTCTTCCAGCTTCCAAGTTTTGCAGTGGATGGCCGGCAGCACCGCCACCTGCACGATGCCGGGCCGCATGGTCTGGTCGTTGCGGCCCATCAGCTCGCCCGCATTGCGGATCACCACCGGCACCACCGGCACACCGGCCTGCATCGCCATATGGAAGGCGCCTTTCTTGAACTTGCCGACTTTCGGCGTCCAGGAGCGCGTGCCCTCAGGCGCGATGCACACGCAAAGCCCGCGTTGCAGACGCTCGACGGCCGGCTTCAAGGCATCCACCGCCTTGCCGGTGTTGCTGCGGTCGAGAAACGCCATGTCGGCCATCTGCATGAAAGTGCCAAAGCCCGGCACATTGGCCGCCTCCTTCTTCGCCACGCCGGTAAAGCCTTTGCGCACCAGGTGCATCATCAGAAACATGTCGATCTTGCTCTGATGGTTGATGATGAAAACGCAGGGCCGGTGCGCCCACAGGTTGGGCTCGCCCTGCACCTCCACGGTGATGCCGAGAATCTTCAGGGCCGCATCGCTGGAGACCGAGGACATGAAGTCCACTGCACGACGCGTCTCGCCCGTGGCCTTGGCGTAGCCGATACCCGCCGCGAACGTGCCGAACATCGCCGCATAGGCCCCCACCGTACGGGCCATCGCCGCAGCTGGCCCACGTTGGCGCGGCGCGAAGCGCAGCACTGGCCAGCTCGCTGCTTCGGCCGTCGCTTGCAGCAGCGGCTTGGGCTGCACGGCAGTGGCATGGCCCACCGATTTCAGGAAGGCGATGTCCTCGTTGCCATTGGCATAGCCGAAGCTCTGGGCGAGATCGATCGCCTGCTTTGCGGCAAAGGCACGCACTGCTTCGGCCTTGCCCTCGCCCCACAGCGGCCTGCCTTTGATACCGCCGGTGAGCTTGCCGCTGCGAATCATCGGCTGGGTGGCAAGGATGTGCTGGATGCCGTATTCCTCCGCCAGCGGCTCGATCTGGTACGGCGTGGCCGACGAGGCCACCGCCACGGTATGGCCCCGGCGCTGGTGCGCCTGCACCAGTTGCCAGCCTTCCGGAAACAGCGTGGTGCCGACCTTGGCGAGCCACAGCCGCTGCCAGAGCGCGCGCATCTGCGCCTCGGTCTGGCCGGCCCAGTCGAGCATGCCCTTGCCGATCACGTCGAGGAACTCCTCGTCGCTCAGCTCCTTGCGGGTGAGCTTGAGGGTGTCGATCACCTCTTTCGCGCCCATCTCGCCGCGGCGGATGCGGTCGGTGAAATAGGCGGCGGCCGAATAGCCGTCGATGAGCGTACCGTCGAAGTCGAAGAAGGCGCCAATCTGGGGGCCTTGGGGTGCGGCCGCGATGTGGGCCAGGGCGGTGTTGAGGCTGCTCATGCGTAGAGCCTGTTATGAAGCTGAGCATCGTTGCGGCGGAAGGCTGTTTTGGGGCAGTGCAAGGAACGAGGCGCAGCGAATGGTTGTTCCATTCGCAAGCCTCGTGACGCCGCAATGCCCCAAAACAGTCCCGCCCCAAAGGGTTGTTGCCCAAAAAGCCGCCATGCGGCGTTAGCTGCCCTCGACTTGGAACCACCAAACCTTCGGCCAGCTGCCTTGCCTGGCGGCTTTTTGGGCGACAACGCAGCGATGCTCAGCTTCATAACAGGCTCTCCTTTTCCAGCAGGGAGGCTCGACGTTGCTGGTCGAGCTGTTCGATGGCCGCCACACGGCTCACCGCATCGGCGAGTTCGGCGGCAAAGGCTTGTCGCCGTGCACTCAGGTCTGCGCCGCCGACCTTGAGCAAGCCGCGATTGCTGGCGAGTGCGAGCGCATTGCCAAAGATTTCGCGCGAGACGCATTCCGGGTTGCTGAGGCGTTGCTGCAGGACGTACTGGCGGCCCACCGCCACGCAATCCTCGATGAGCTTCGGCTTGTTGATGGCGGCATCCACAGGCTGCGCGGCAAGGCGATCGGCGACGATGAAATAGGCCTCCAGGAACGAGGTCAGCACGCGGTGGGCGATGAGGAATGGCGCGCGCATCAGCAGGGCGCGGCGCTTCTTCGCGGTGGCGGCTTCCTTGCGGAACTCGGGTGAGAAGATCCGCGACTCGGCGCGCAACTCCTCCTTGAAGGTTTCCTTGTCGCTGAAGAAAAACTCGAACTTGAGGAGGTCGCGCAGGGCGAAGGCAATGGTCCAGGCGGCTTCCAGCGCGTCTTCATCCGCCGCGTGGTCGACGCTGATGAAGGCGACTTCCATGATGGCGCGGTTGACGAACCAGTGAATGGCACTGTTGCGGTAGAAGGCCGCGACCGCGTGCTGGCCGGGTTCGATCTTGAATACGGTCTCGGTGCCAGCGTCGTAGCGGCTGACGACGCCGCTGCCGACCAGCGTGCTCAGCGTCTCGTTGATGCCCACCGAAGTGTGCAGGCTGCCGAGCTGGGTGTTGGGCAGGCCGCGGGCGGCGGCATAGTCGAGCATGGGGTAGACCAACTCGCTGACCTCCGCGAAGGTCAGGGCACGGTCACGCACCGCGAGCAGCGCCAACGTGACCAAGGCGGGTGCAGTGACCGGCGTGGCGCGGTTGATGCGCTGGAAGACCTCGAAGGCGATCTTGGCCACTGTCCATTTGCCTCCACCTTCGGCATCTGCGCGGGCCAGGGCTTCCTTCAGCGACAGCGGCTCGCCGAAGCGCACATAGGCAGTACCCACCCACTTCTGCTGCATGCGCGCATAGCCGGCGAGCCAGGCGAGGCCTTCCTTGGCCTTGGCGGCACCGGCCTCTTCCGCCGCCATCTTGCCGACCTCGTGCATCTGGTCGTAGGTGGTGGAAACCGGCACCAGCAGCATGTCGTCCACGCCGCCGGATTCGATGGCATCGACCAGATAGCTCAAGAGGCCATACTTGGGCGGCCGCAGCTTGCCGGTACGCGAGCGGCCGCCCTCCATGTACCACTCCAGGTTCAGGCGTTGGCTTGCCAGCCAGCCCAGGTATTCGCGCACGACGAGTTTGTAGACGGCATCGTCCTGAAAACTGCGGCGGATCAGCACCCCGCCTGCGCGGCGGATGATGGTGCCCAGCGGCCAGAAGCCGAGGTTATTGCCGCCGAGAATGTGATTGCGCTTGAGGCGGTTGTCGCGCAACAGGCGAGAGAGAATGAAAGCATCGGCATAGGAGCGGTGCGTGGGCAGATAGACCAGCGCCTTTTCCCGGTTGAGTTCCCTGAGCTTTGCGAGGGCGTCCAGATCGGCGTCGATGGTCCAGGCTCGGGTGTGCATCGGCCCGAGTCCGAAGTCGAACATCGCGGCGAAGGCCGGGCTCTGCACGGTGACGATTTCTTCGAGGCCGATCTTCGCCTCGGCCGCCACGCTCTCCGGCGTGCGCTTGAGTTGTGTGGCGAGCTTCTCGATCTGCTCCTTGAAGCGCGCGCTGTTCAACACCCGGCGCGCCACCTGCTTGCGCGCGACCAGTGTGGCGGCGAGCACCGGATTGAGCAGAGCGAGGTTTTTCAGCATGGGATGGCCTCCGCCCTGGCGGTGACTTCGAGAATGTGGGCGGCGACTTCGGCCGGCGAGTCCACCATCGGCACATGGCCCGCACCAGGCACGCTGGCGCGCTCGGCACCTTCAATGGACTCCAGCATCGGCCTGCCATAGCGGGCGAAGGGGATCACCCGGTCGTGCTCGCACCAGGCGATGCGGATAGGCGTTTTGCCGGCCTTGAAGGGTTGGATGCCACCCACCTTGCCCATGTTGCGCAACAGGGCTGGCAACATGCGTGTGCGGCGAAAGTCGTTGAAAGCCGAGCGCACTTCCGCCGCACTGAGGCGGTCACCGTGTTCCATCGTCTGCTTCAGCAGCGCCCGGCGCAGCCAGGCCAGGCCCAGAAACAGCGTCACGAAGAGCAGCAGGACTGGCAGCATCGCGAAGGCGAGGCGAAACGGACGCGCCACGTCCTCGTAATCTTGGTCGGTCTTCCAGCCGCCTGCAGGCGACAGTGCAGTCACCGAAAGGGCAAAGCCGCGGCGCGCCAGTTCCAGCGCCAGCCAGCCCCCCAGCGAGTTGCCGGCCACGTGCGCGCTCGTGATGCCGCGAGCCTTGAGGTCGGCGATCAGCACATCGGCAATCACTTCAACGGATGGCTCCACGCCCTCCGGCAGCACAGGCCCGCCGTGGTGGCCGGGCAGCGTCAGGGCCAGCACGCGGTGATGCGGCGTGAGGTAGGGCAGCACCGGCTTCCAGATCGGCCAAGAGCCGGTCAGCCCATGCAGCAAAACCAGTGGACTCCCATCGCCGCCCTCGAAAGCAGCGGCGGACTCGGCGTGCGTTGCAGCCTGTTCTGCAGCGGCCATTCAGTCTCCTTGAGCAGTGCGAACTTCCTTCAGCGGCAGCGCATCCGGTGTTGACCCGCGGGTTGTTTGCGCGACTAGTATGGTGCCATACTATATGCATCGTTCGGCATTCGGCAACACGGCCTTACGCGACCCCATACCTACAGGAGATCAAGACTTGCGCGGACTCAAAGACAAAACGGCCCTGGTGACGGGCGCCGGCAGCGGGATTGGACAGAGCATCGCCCTGCGGCTGGCTGATGAGGGCATGGTAGTCGGCGTGCTGGACATCAACGCAGAAGCCGCTGCGAGGACGGTGGCGCTGATCCAGGCCAAGGGTGGCAAGGCCGATGCCGAGATCTGCGACATCACCGACTATGAGCAGGTGAAGACTGCAGTGGCAGCCATCGAGAGTCGCATCGGCCCGACCTGGACGCTGGTCAATAACGCGGGATGGGATAAGCCCATGCCCTTCCTCAAGACCACCCCGGACTTCTGGAAGAAGGTGGTCGACATCAACTACATGGGCCCGCTGCACCTCACCCACGCCGTCGCCCCGGGCATGGCGGCGCGCAATGGCGGGCGGATCATCTTCATCGCCTCCGATGCCGGTCGCGTCGGCTCCTCCGGCGAAGTGGTGTACTCCGGCTGCAAAGGCGCCACCATTGCCTTTGCCAAGGCGCTTGCCCGCGAAGTCGCCCGCAAGAACGTGCTGCTGAACTGCCTCTGCCCCGGCCCCACCAACACCCCGGCGATGGATGCCTTCGTCGGCACCGGTGAAGAAGGCCAGAAGATCCGCGACGCCATGGTGCGCGGCGTGCCGCTGGGCCGCATCGGCGAGCCGGACGACTATCCGGGCCTCGTGGCATTTCTCGCCAGCGACGATGCGAGCTTCATGACCGGGCAGACGATCAGCGTCTCCGGCGGCCTGAACATGGTCTGACCCCTCCCTCCAGACAACCAGAAGAACCCTATGAGCGAATACAAAGACATCCTCTACGAAGTTGGCGAGAACGCCGTCCGCATCACCATCAACCGCCCGGAAGTCTTCAATGCCTTCCGCAACCAGACGGTGGAGGAACTCATCCTCGCCTTCCGCCGTGCGGACGAAGAGAAGTCGGTCAACGCGGTGATTTTTGGCGGCGCGGGCGACAAGGCGTTCTGCACCGGCGGCGACCAGAAGGTGCATTTGTCTGAAGACGGCCTCTACGGCCCGCGCGGCGTGGTCGGCATGCCGATGGAGGAACTGCAGACCGCCATCCGCGACTGCCGCAAGGTCGTCATCGCCCGCGTGCAGGGCTTCGCCATCGGTGGCGGCAATGTGTTTGCCACACTCTGCGATCTCACCATCGCCTCCGAAAAGGCGCAGTTCGGCCAGGTTGGCCCCAAGGTCGGCTCGGTGGACCCGGGCTTCGGCACCGCCTATCTCGCCCGCATCGTGGGTGAGAAAAAGGCCCGCGAGATCTGGTTCCTCTGTCGCCGCTACAAGGCACAAGAGGCGATGGACATGGGCCTGGTCAACAAGGTCGTGCCGCACGAGCAGCTCGACGCCGAGTGCGAGGCCTGGGCGGCCGAAATCAATCAGATGAGTCCGACGGCGATCGCCATCGCCAAACGCTCCTTCAACGCTGATAGCGAGAACATCCGCGGGATCAGCTTCATGGGTATCTCGGCAGTCAAGGGCTACTACCAGAGCGAGGAATCTAAGGAGGGTGTTCGCGCCTTCAACGAGAAGCGTAAGCCTGACTTCAAGAAGTACGTCTGAGGGTAGCCACCATGACTGCTGGTGACTCGAACATCCAGACCGCCCTCGACGCCGACGGCGTGCTGCTGGCCACCATCGACATGCCGGGCCGCGCGATGAACGTGTTCTCGCGCGGCCTCATGGACTCGCTCGAAGCCCTGATCGACAGGGTGGAGAGCGACGTGGCCGTGAAGGCACTGGTGCTCACCTCTGGCAAGGGCGCTTTCCTCGCCGGCGCAGATCTCGACATGATCCGCGTCTTCACTGAGCGGGCACGCACCGACAGCTTCGAGGCGCTACATGAACTGTGCGGTCATCTGGGGCGGCTGTTCCGTCGGCTGGAGCGGGTTCCCAAGCCGACGGTAGCCGCGATCAATGGCCTGGCGCTGGGCGGCGGACTGGAGGTCTGTATGGCCTGCCACTCGCGCGTGGTCGCCAACGACGAAAAGATTCAGCTCGGCCTGCCGGAGATCAAGCTCGGCCTGCTGCCGGGTGCCGGCGGTACCCAGCGCCTGCCGCGTCTGGTCGGTACTGCCAAGGGCATGCAGATGCTGCTGACTGGCGAACCGGTAACACCGCAGCAGGCGCTCACGCTCGGGCTGGTGGACGCCGTCGTGCCTGCAGATGAACTCATCGCCGCCGCCAAGCGACTCGCCCTGTCTGGCAGCCGAACCGTCGCTGCCTGGGACCAGCCGAAGACGGGCTTTGCGAGCACGCCCTTCGACTTCGAGCAGCCCGGAGTGTTCGATACCATCGCCGACGCCGTCGGCATCAGCGCCGACCAACGCGCCAAATATCCGGCCTACAACGCGATCATCGACTGTGTCGTCGGCGGCTGGCAGCTGCCAATAACCGAGGCCAGCCATCGCGAGATGGATATTTTCGTCGAGCTGATCCGTGATCCCGTGGCCGGCAACATGGTGCGTACCCTGTTCCTCAACCGACAGAAGGCCGCCAAGCTCGGCCTGCTTGCCAAAGACTCACCGCTGTCAGTGGGTGACGATGCACTACTGCCGCGCATGAAAGCCGCCATCGGCAACGCCAGAGCGGCCGGCTGCGATGACGAGGAAATCCTGCTCGCCGGGGCCTTTGCCGCCGTGCGTAGCTGGGCCGACGGCAAGATCGACCAACCGGAACTGGCAGATGTCGCCGCCGTCAATGCTGGTTTGTATCCGGCCTATACCGGCGGGCCATTCAACTACGTGCGGCAGTGCGGGCCAGAACACCTGCGCGCCCGCACCGCGGCGGCCGCCAAAAAGACCGCTGCGCTGTTCGAGTGGCATCCAGCCATCGAGCGCCTCGCGGCTGGCGCTGCGGCTTGATGCAGATCGTTCGCGAGCGACATAAGCTGGTCAGCTCCCTGTTCGCCATTGTCGCGGCTGCCGCGGCAATGGCGGGCTGACTGCCTCGCCCACTTGAACTGCCATGCCCAATCTCTGCTCCGCCGCACAACTCGTCGCCAGCCTCAAACCCGGTATGACGGTCTACGTCCCGGGCGTCTCGGGTGAAAGCCTGGCGTTTCTCGACGCCCTGAAAGCCGCCCCCGAGCACTGCACGGGCGTGCGCTTCATCGGCATGCACTTTCCCGGTATCAACCGCAGCGATTATTTGGGTTTGCACCCGGAGGCACGCCAGCGAGCCTACGTGATGATGCCCGGCCTTCGTGCCGGCTTTGCCGATGGCCGCGCCGAACTGCTGCCGCTGGATCACCCGGGCATCTTTCGCGACATCGCGCAGAACGTCGAGATCGACCTCGCCATCGCACAGCTCACGCCACCCGACGCGCAGGGCAATTGCTCTCTCGGCCTTGCGTATGACTTTCTTCCGGCCGCCTGGGCAAAGGCTAAAAGAAGAGTCGCCCATTTCAACCCGCGTCTGCCGCGCACCGCAGGCTCGTTCCGTGTCCACGTCAGCGAATTGGACGCCGCCTTCGAGGCCGATCACGCCGTCGTGGAATACGACAGCGGCACGCCCAACGAGGTGATGCTGAAGCACGCCGCCCTCGTCGCCAGCCTGGTGCGCGATGGCGACACTCTGGAGTTCGGTATCGGCAAGCTGCAGGTCGGCATCCTCGGCGCACTCAACAACCATCGTGAATTGAAGGTGTGGTCCGGCATGGTGTCGCCGCCGCTGCTGCCGCTGCTGGATGCCGGCGTGATCCGCGGCAAGGGCCAGGTCACCGGCGGCGTAGCGCTGGGGGACATGGCCTTCTACGACCGGGTCGGACGCGATGACGCCTTCTACTTCCGGCCCGTGACCGAAACCCATGACGTGCTGAAGCTCGGGCTGATCCAGAACTTCTGCGCCATCAACTCGGCAGTCGAGGTCGACCTGTTCGGGCAGTCGAACTCCGACGCACTCAACGGCAAGCTGGTCGCCGGTGTCGGTGGTCTGCCGCCATTCGTGGTGGGCGCGCTGCTCTCAGAGGGTGGCCGCTCGATCATCGCCCTGCCAGCCGCGACCGACGATGGCCGCTTTACCCGCATCGTCCCCACCCTGGGCGAGAAGAGCCTCACCGCCCTGCCCCGCCATGTGGCGGACTACGTCGTTACCGAACACGGGATCGCTGCGCTTCGCGGTCTTTCTGTCCACGCCCGCGCAGCGGCTCTCATCGCCATCGCGGCACCCGCCTTCCGCGAGTCCCTCTCTCAAAGCTGGGCGGAGATCGCCAAGCGTCTGTAGCCCCCTCTCACCGAGACCCGAAAGCACATGAGCACACCGAAACTCCTCGCCGGCAAAGTCGTCCTCGTCACCGGTGCTGGCCGCGGCATTGGCCGTGGTATTGCTCTCGCCATGGCCGAGGCCGGCGCCAGCGTAGTGGTCAATGACCTCGGCGTGAGCCTCACCGGTGCGGCTACCACCGAATCACCCGCCGACAGCGTGGTGAAGGAGATCATCGCCGCCGGTGGCCAGGCCATCGCCGACACCCACAGCGTCACCAGTTTCGAGCAGTCGCAGGCCATGATCGACGGCGCGGTCAAGGCATTTGGCCGCATCGACGCCGTGGTGAACAACGCCGGCAACCTGCGCGATGTGATCTTCCACCGCATGAGCGAGGAGGAGTTCGACGCGGTGATCGCCGTGCATCTCAAGGGCAGCTTCAACACCAGTCGCGCCGCAGCCCCCCGCTTCAAGGAACAGGGTAGCGGCGCCTTCATCCACATGACGTCCACCTCCGGCCTCGTCGGTAACTTCGGCCAAGCCAACTACTGCGCCGCCAAGCTCGGTATCGTGGGTCTGTCGAAGGCCATCGCGCTGGATATGCAGAAGTTCGGCATTCGCTCCAACGCCATCGCGCCCTTTGCCTGGACCCGCATGGTCGGCTCCATCCCGGACGAAACCCCCGAGCAGAAGCGCCGGGTCGAGGGCCTGAAGAAACTGATCCCGGAGAAGATCGCGCCGTTTACGGTGGCACTGGCCAGCGATGGTGCGAAACATGTCACCGGGCAGATCTTTGGCGTGCGGAACAACGAAATCTACCTGTTCTCCCAGCCGCGCCCCATCCGCACGGCGCACACGGCGGAGGGCTGGTCACCGGAGGCCATCGTCGATCGCGTGTTCCCGCAGTTCCAGAACGATTTCTACCCGCTACACAAATCGGGTGATGTGTTCACCTGGGATCCCGTCTGATAATCGTAGACCCGCAGATCCCCGAAGCCGCACCGTACCGGAGTCACCCATGAACGATATGACCTTTCAAAAGCCAGTGGTCTACAAACCCGTCAACAAGGTGCGCTTCGTCACGGCGACGGCCCTGTTCGATGGCCACGATGCAGCGATCAACATCATGCGCCGCATCATCCAGGGCTCAGGCTGCGAGGTCATTCATCTCGGTCATAACCGCTCGGTGACCGAGATCGTCAATGCGGCCATCCAGGAGGATGTGCAGGGCATCGCCATCACCAGCTACCAGGGCGGTCATAACGAGTTTTTCAAGTACATGGTGGACCTGCTGCGTGAAAAGGGTGCGGGTCACATCAAGGTGTTCGGCGGCGGCGGCGGCGTGATCGTCCACTCCGAAATCAAGGCGCTCATGGCCTACGGCGTGACCCGTATCTACTCGCCGGAAGACGGCGCGACGATGGGCTTGCAGGGCATGATCAACGACCTGATCCAGTCCAGTGATTTCCCGGTCGCGCAGCTGGCGGCCCCTGCCACGACGGCGATGGCGGCGCTGAAGAGCGGCGATCACAAGGAACTTGCGCACGTCATCACGGCACTCGAAAACGAGAGCTACCCCGAAACCCTGCGCGCGGAAATCCGCGAGGCCGGCCAGGCGATCAAGACACCCGTGCTCGGCATCACCGGTACGGGTGGCGCAGGCAAGTCCTCGCTCACTGACGAACTGGTGCTGCGCCTGCGCATGGATCAGTCCGACCGCGTCAAGATCGCCATCATCAGCATCGATCCCTCGCGCAAGCGCACCGGCGGCGCGCTTCTGGGTGATCGCATCCGCATGAATGCCATCGAGTCGCCGCATATCTACATGCGCTCTCTGGCCACTCGCGACACCGGCAGCGAGCTTTCCGCCGCGCTGCCCGACGTGATTGCCGCCTGCAAGCTGGCGGGTTTTGACCTGGTGATCGTCGAGACCAGCGGCATCGGCCAGGGCGATGCGGCCATCGTGCCCTTTGTCGATGCCTCGCTGTATGTGATGACGCCAGAGTTCGGTGCGGCCTCGCAGCTGGAGAAGATCGACATGCTCGACTTCGCCGATTTCATCGCCATCAACAAGTTTGACCGCAAGGGTGCGCAGGACGCACACCGCGACGTACGCAAGCAGTACCAGCGCAACCGCGAGCTATTCATGCAGAGCCCGGAGACCATGCCGGTGTTTGGCACCATGGCCTCGCGCTTCAACGACGATGGTGTGACGGCGCTGTATCAATCCATCGCCGAGCACTTGCGTACGCTGGGCTTGAATCTGCCCGAAGGCAAGCTGCCGAAGCCTGCCATCCGCGCCTCCACGCTCGGTCGTGCCGTCGTGCCGCCAGAGCGTGTGCGCTATCTCGCCGAGATCGCCACGACGATTCGTGACTATCACAAGCACGTCGCTCAGCAGGCCCGCATCGCCCGCGAGCGGCAGTCGCTGCAGGTCTCGAAGATCCTGTTCGAGAAATCCGGCCTACCGGCCGCCGAATTCGATGCGGTGATCAGTAGCAAGGATGCCGAGCTGACCGCCACCAGCAAGAAGCTCCTGGCGCAATGGCCGAAAGACCAGATCGCCTACGCCCAGGATGAGTTTGTCACCAAGGTGCGCGACAAGGAAATCCGCACGCGCCAGACCAGCGAGTCACTGAGCGGCCTGAAGATCCGCAAGGTCTCGCTGCCGCGCTTCGAGGACGAGGGCGAGACCCTGCGTTTTCTGATGAAGGAGAACGTGCCGGGCTCGTTCCCCTACACCGCCGGCGTATTCGCCTTCAAGCGCGAGGGTGAGGATCCGACGCGCATGTTCGCGGGCGAGGGCGATGCCTTCCGTACCAACCGCCGCTTCAAGCGTGTGTCGGAGGGCATGCCGGCGCACCGCCTCTCCACCGCCTTCGACTCGGTGACGCTCTACGGCGGCGACCCGGACCTGCGGCCCGACATCTTCGGCAAGATCGGCAACTCCGGCGTGTCGATCTGCTCGCTGGACGACATGAAGGTGCTGTATTCGGGCTTCGATCTTTGCGCGCCGACGACGAGTGTGAGCATGACCATCAACGGCCCCGCGCCGATGATTCTCGCGATGTTCATGAACACGGCGATGGACCAGCAGCGCGACAAGTTCGTCGAGAAGCACGGCCGCCAGCCCACCGCTGAGGAAGACGCCAAGATCATTGCCTGGGCCAAGTCGAACGTGCGCGGCACGGTGCAGGCGGACATCCTCAAGGAAGACCAGGGCCAGAACACCTGCATCTTCTCGACCGAGTTCGCACTCAAGATGATGGGCGACATCCAGCAATACTTCGTCGACCACAAGGTGCAGAACTTCTACTCGGTGTCGATCAGCGGATATCACATCGCCGAGGCCGGGGCCAACCCGATCAGCCAGCTCGCCTTCACGCTCTCCAACGGCTTCACCTACGTGGAGAGCTATCTGGCGCGCGGCATGCACATCGACGACTTCGCACCCAATCTCTCGTTCTTTTTCTCGAACGGCATGGATCCGGAATACACGGTGATCGGCCGTGTGGCACGGCGCATCTGGGCGGTGGCGATGCGTGACCGCTATGGCGCCAACGAGCGCAGCCAGAAGCTCAAATATCACGTGCAGACCTCCGGCCGCTCGCTGCACGCGCAGGAGATGAACTTCAACGACATCCGCACCACGCTGCAGGCGCTGATCGCCATCAACGACAACTGCAACTCCCTGCACACCAATGCCTACGACGAGGCGGTGACCACGCCGACCGAAGAAAGTGTGCGGCGTGCGATGGCGATCCAGCTCATCATCAACCGCGAATTTGGTCTGGCCAAGAACGAAAACTCGCTGCAGGGCAGCTTCATCGTCGATGAGCTGACGGATCTGGTTGAAGAAGCGGTGCTGAAAGAGTTCGAGGCCATCGCCTCGCGCGGCGGCGTGTTGGGCGCCATGGAAACCGGCTATCAGCGCGGCAAGATCCAGGAGGAGTCGATGCACTACGAGCACAAGAAACACGATGGCTCCATGCCGATCATCGGCGTGAACACCTTCCGCAATCCCAACGCCGACCCTGCCAACGACACCATCGAACTCGCGCGCTCCACCGATGACGAGAAGCAGTCCCAGCTCGTGCGGCTCAAGGCGTTCCACGAGGCCCATGCGGCGGAATCTGGCCCCATGCTGGAGCGTCTTCGCGACGCCGTGGTCGCCGACCAGAACGTGTTCGAGGTGCTGATCGACGCCGTGCGGGTGTGCTCGCTCGGACAGATTTCGCAGACCCTGTTCCAGGTCGGGGGTCGCTACCGCCGCAACATGTAGTAAGGTGCCATACGACCCACGGTAAAGTGGGCGATGGAGGAGAGAGTGGATAGACCCAGACCAGCCGAAACGAGCGGCTGTTTAGCAAGGACGCTGCTGGCCGCAGCCTGGTGTGGTGTGGCTGCGGCAGCCTCGGCGCAGCAGCCAGCCACCGACCCCGTGACCGAGCCCCTCGCGGTGCCGGTGGAAACTGTTGCCGGGGCACTGCCGGACGCCGTTGCGGCGACCAACGTCACCGAAGCAACCGTCGCAACCGAGCCGCCGCCGCCAGCAGCAGAGGCCACACCAGCGCCGCGACTGTTGGCACCGGCGCCGATTCCGCAAGATGCGCAACTGGCCGTTGCACCGCTCAAGAAGCAGGCCCTGCAATGCCTGATGTTGCAGCCTTCGACAGTCGATGCCTCCGCGGATGACGCCACGCGTCTGGCTGCCAGCCAGACCCTGCTCGATACCGGTCAGCCGCTGCAGGCAGCGCTCGAACTCATGCGCTGGCGCAACAAGGCCCAGACCCTGCCCGCTGGCTTCTGGCCATTGCAAACCGAGGCCTTCATCGAGGCCGGTGCGCCGGATTGGGCCAAGGCCTTGCTGGCCGACCCGGCGGCTCGATTCTCGCCCGCTGATAAGCAGCAGCTCCGACTGGCGCTTGCAGATTGGCGCTACCGGCACGGCGAGTCAGAGGATGCCGGTCAGTTGCTGGCACCGCTGAAGACCGCATTTCAACGCACGCCTCAGGATCTCGCAGAGGTCGCGGCGCAAAATCCGGCCCAGCTGCGCCAATACTCAACGGCGCAGGCGCGCTGGCAGGATTTGCAGTCGCGGGTCGATCTGGCCGAAGACCGCAATGCCGAGGCCTTGAAGGTGCTGGCAACGGGCAGCCAGAACGATGCCGCGCAGGCCGCCTTTGGCAACACCGACAGCGCGCCGCAGCGGCCGTATCTGCAATACAACCTGGGAGTCAGCCTGATTCGTGCGGGGCGCATCGCCGAAGGACGCGCCGTGCTCGACCGCCTTGGACGCCTGCCCGGCGACGATGCCGAGCTATTGGCGTTGAAGGACAAGGCCAATCTCACCCTGGGCTGGCAGTTTCTCAAGGAAAGACAGGGGGCCACGGCCACGGCCATCTTCGAGCGCGTCCGCATCGACGGCCCATTCTCGAACCGCGCATTGCTTGGCATCGGCTGGGCAGAACTGGCCGACAAGGGGGAGCGGCAATTACGGTCTGCACCGGCGGATAGCCTGGCCACCCGCGACCATCTGCCGCCGAACGTGGTGGCTTCGATGCTGCGCACCGGGGCGATCAGTTGCGAGGAAGCCAACCGCTACGAAGGCTTTGCGCCCGTCCCCTGCAGCAGCACCCCGTTCAGCCGCGCCCGTTTGCCGTCCGAGAAAGATGCCCTGCTCAAGCGTGCCCTGGTGCCCTGGCTGGAGCTGGCCGAGCGCGATCCGCTGGATACCGCTGTGCAGGAGAGCTGGCTTGCCATCCCCTATGCCCTCCAGCAGCTCGATGCCCGCGCGGAGGCGACACGGCAATACGCCGAGGCCATCGCGCGGCTGGAAAGCCTCCGGCTGGTCTACCTCGCCACCATTGAATCCGCGGATGCCGGCCGACTACTGCCGGCTGCACCGGTAGAAACACCCCCAGCGGCCATTGGGGTCGACGCGCGCTTCGACGGCACCAACAGCGAACTGCAACGCCTGCTAGCCGACGCACTGCCCGAGCACGCCTGGCAAAACGGCTTGCGGGACGAGCGCGAACTGCAATGGCTGGCACAGCAGCTGGAAGCAGGCCCGCCCTCACCGCTGCAACGCCGTTGCGGCCCTGGCCTGCCATCGCAATTGCGCAGCACGGCCGCAGCCCGGCGGCTGGGGCTGGATCAGCAGGCGGCTGCGATCCTGCGCGAAAAGCTGGCCCTGCTGGACCGCTACCTGCTGGCGGCCCGCGCCGCGATGAGCCGCAGCATGGACCCCATCCCCGGCATGGCCGCCGCCGCCAAGCCCGCCGAGACCAGCGACAGCAGTGTGCTGGGTCGGCTGGGCCGCCTGCTGAAGTGGTTCCGCCTCAAATCATCCTCCTGATTTCGCAACGAGTCCGCTGATGAACTTCACCCAAGCCCTGCACCGCTCTGCCCAACTCCACCCGAACACGGCTGCCGTCATCTGCAACGGCCGCACCACCACCTACGCCCAGCTGCTGCAGCGGGTCGCACGGCTTGCGGGCGGCTTGCGTACGCTCGGTCTGCGCGAGGGCAATGTCGTCGCGATGATGGGCTTCAACTCCGATCACTACCTGGAGTACTTCCTCGCCGTGCCCTGGGCCGGCGGCATCTGCAGCCCTCAGAATTTTCGCTGGAGCCTGGCGGAGCTGATCCCCGCACTGAACGAGTCCGAAGCCGTGATCGCCTTCGTGGACGACGCCTTCTCCCCGCACGCAGAGGCCTTGATCGATGGCTGCCCTTTTTTGCGCGCGCTGATCTATTGCGGGGAAGGCAGCTGCCCCCAGGGCCTGATCAGTCTTGAGGATCTCATCGCTCGCAGCGAGCCCCTTGCAGATGTGGTGGTGGACGAGGACGAGACCTACGGCATCTTCTACACCGGTGGCACCACAGGCCGCTCCAAGGGGGTGATGCTCTCGCACCGCAACATCCTCTGCTCGGCCATCAGCATGATGACCGAGGGGGCCTTCGCCGAGGGTAGTGTCGGCCTGCAGGCCGCACCCATGTTCCATCTGGCCGGCCTGATGATGACCACCAGCCTGGTACTGCGTGGCGGCACCAACGTGATGCTGCCCGCCTTCAGGCCGGATACCGCTCTGGCTCTGATCGCCCAGCACCGCATCACCGATCTGTTGCTGGTCCCGACCATGCTGCAGGTCATTCTCGATTCGCCCGCCATGGCTGCCAGCGACATCAGCAGCGTGCGGCATCTGATGTATGGCGCCTCGCCGATCACGGGGGCCCTGCTGCGCCGGGCCATGCAGACGCTGTCGCACGTCGGCTTCTTCCAGGTCTACGGCATGACCGAGCTCGGGGCCACGGCCACCATGCTGACGCCCTCGGCACACCGTGCAGCGCTCGTGGATGGGGTGCGTCTGGCCAGCGCAGGCCACAGTTTCCTTCACGCCCAGATCGAGATCATCGACAGCGCCGGCCAGCCCGTACCGACGGGGACCGTGGGCGAGATTCGCGTGCGCGGCAGCAACGTGATGCAGGGCTACCTGAAGCAGCCGGAGGCGACCGCCGCGACGTTGAAGAACGGCTGGCTGCATACCGGCGACATGGGCTATCTCGATGCCGGCGGCTATCTCTTCATCGTCGACCGGCTGAAGGACATGATCATCAGCGGCGGCGAGAACGTGTATTCGGTGGAGGTGGAGAACATCGTCGCCCAGCACCCGGCTGTGGCCAGCTGTGCAGTGGTGGGCATCAACCATGCCGAATGGGGCGAGGCCGTACACGCTGTGGTGGTGCTGCGTGCGGGTGCAAGCCTCACGCTGTCGGAGTTGGTAGCGCACTGCAAGCAACACATCGCGGGCTACAAATGCCCGCGCAGCCTGTCGCTGGCCCCGTCACTGCCGGTGTCACCGGCGGGCAAAGTACTGAAAAACGAGCTCCGCAAGCAGCTTTCCACCGGGGGTTAGGACATGTACGGTCTTCGGCTGCGCTTTGCGCGATGGATGCTGCTGCACCGCAAGGCCTCGCTTTTCGTGTTTGGGTTGATCACGGTCTTTTTTGCGGCGGGACTTCCCAGGGTTCAGCTCAAGACCGTCTTCAGTGATCTGCTGCCCACCGACGACCCCTTCGTGCAGGTGTTCCGGGACCATCCCAACTTCGGCAGCCCGCTGACGGTGATGATGATGATCCGTCGCACGGGCACCGATCCGCTGACCGGCCAGGACGCGACCATCTACAACGCTGAAACGCTGGCCAAGGTGTGGAAGCTGACCCGCGACATCGACAAGGCGCCGGGTGTCGATCACGAGCAGATCCTCAGCATCGCCACCGAGAAGGCGCGCTACGCCGAGGCGACACCAGAGGGTATCGACATGCGCCCCCTCATGGATGGCAAGCCGCCGGAAACACCGGAAGAACTCGCAGAGCTCGGCCGCCGTGTCGAGATGGCCAGCAAGGTCAAGCAGTTCCTGATCTCGCCCGATGACCGCAGCACCCTCGTGATGGCCACCTTCATCGAACAACGGGTGGATTACGGCGAGGCCTTCCAATACATCGAGGCCCTGGCCGCTGGCGCGCGCGATGCCAATCACGAGGTCTTTGTCGCAGGCCAGCCCACCTTGATCGGCTGGGTGTATCACTACGAGTGGCAGATGGTCGGCATCTTCGCCGTCACGCTGGCACTGCTCATCGGCGCACTGGCGCTCTACATGCGCAATGCGGTGGGCATCATTACCCCCATCGTCACCAGCACGGTCGCAGCGATCTGGGCATTTGGGTTTGTCGGCTGGCTCGACATCTCCATCGAACCGCTGCTGATGGTCATCCCGCTCCTGCTCACTGCCCGCTCCTTCAGCCACAGCGTGCAGTTCACCGAGCGCTACTACGAGGTCTATGCCCACACCCAGGACCGCTCGAAGGCAGCCGAAATCACCATGAGCGTGATGATGGCCCCCTCGGTGCTCGGCATCCTCACCGACATCTTCGGCATCGTAGTGGTGATGGCCGCCCCCATCCCGGCCATGGTTCGGCACGGCATTTTCTGTGGCATGTGGGCGTTCTGGCTGATTCCCACCGGCTGTGTGCTGATCTCGCTGCTGCTGGCCAGCCTGCCGGCACCGCGCAACGTCGCCGAGCTGACGGGGCATGGCCGACAGGGGGGGCTGCACGAAATCTTCCAGCGCCTGCTGCTCGGTATCTCCACCCTGAGCCATGGGCGGCGTGCACGCTGGACGTTTCTGGTCGTGCTCATCGCCTCGGTCGGCATCATTGGCACCGCCCGGCAAATCAAGATCGGCAACCCGGTCGAAGGCAGCAATCTGTTCTGGGAGGACTCCGACTTCAATACCTCGGTGCGGGCGATCAACCGTAATTTTCCGGGGGTGAACACGCTGGAGATCGTGCTCGAAGCCAAGGATCCCGAAAGCCCGGAATGGAACGCCACCCGGCTCGAAACGGTGATGACCCTGCAACGTCTGCAGGCGCTCATGGAATCCCCGGAAATCGCCGGTGAGCAGGTGCCGCGGGCCACGCTCTCGTTTGCGGACTACCTCAGCGAGGCCAGTCGCCTGTTCCACGGCGGCGATCCGCGCTGGTCGCCGCTGGATCAGCGCGAACGGGCCATCACTGCGGCGGCAGTGGGCGCGATGATGGGCAGCAGTACCAAGAACTTCGGCCATATCGTCTCACCGGATCTCCAGCACGCGACCGTCTCGATCTGGTACCCCGACAACAAGCAGGAGACTGTCGATGCCGCGCTGGTCGCCGCCAACAAGGCGGTAGACCTCGTTGGGGTCGATCACCGGGAGTTCACGGTGCGGCTCGCCACCGGCACCATCGCCTTGCAGGAGGCCGTCAATCGCGTGATCGGCCGCTACCAGTGGATCGTGATCGGCGCCGTGAACCTGTTCGTGTTCCTGATGTGTGCAGTGGCCTACCGCAGCGTGGTCGCGGGCCTCCTGCTGCTGGTGCCGGTCAATCTCGCCAATGAGGCACTCACCGCCGCCATGCATCTGCTGGGCGTGGGACTGGACGTGAACTCGATGATCGTCGCCGCCATCGGCGTTGGTGTCGGTATCGACTACGGTATCTACCTGCTCTCTCGCATTTGCGAGGAGCTGCAGGGCAATGGTGGCGACTGGTCGGCTGCACTCACGACCGCCATCACCACCACCGGCAAGGCGATCCTGTTCACGGGCAGCATCATGGTGCTGGGTATCCTGCCCTGGTACCTGCTCTCGGGCCTCAAGTTCGTGGCCGACATGGGCCTGCTCTTGATCGCCATCATGGGCATCAACATGGTGTTGTCGCTGGTGGTGTTGCCACTGCTGGTGTGGTGGGTGAAGCCCAGGTTTGCGATGCGTCTGAATACGCTGGTGGGTGAAGGTGTGGACCTCGCCGTGTTCACCCAGCCGGTGCGAAGTGCCTAGATCCCGGCACCGCTTGCGTGATCGCACTGCAGCATCCCACGCTGTGCTGATGAGCCGCCATATCCAGACTTTCGAGCCGCCCTTCTTCGCTTTTGCGCCCGTCGATACCGCGGCTTACCGGGCACTGGTCGCGCGACCACTGCCAGCCGCCAAGTTGATCGCACTCACCGCGCCCACCGGCTACGGCAAGACCGTATTTCTTGCGGCGCTGCACGAGCACTATCGCCGCACCAGCAGTGCGTGCCCCTGGCTGTCGCTGGACGACCGCGATTTCAGTATCGAGCGTGTACTGACGCGGCTGGAGGCGGCGTTCTCCAGCCCCGCCGCGCAAGTCCATATGGGACAGGCCCTGCACCAGGGCGACGAGCCGGTGGAAGAGCGGATTGCGCACCTGCTGGAATCGCTGGCGATGACGGCGGGGCCCACGGTGATTTTCATCGACAACCTCAACCACTGCGCGGACGAAACGCTGCACCGCCTGCTGGATGCCTTGATCTTCCGTACGCCGTCCTGGGTCTATCTGGTGCTGGCGAGCACCACCGTGCTGCCCTTTGACCGCGCCCGCGCGCTGCTGGAGGGCCGCCTGCATGCCGTGGGTCTGGCAGAACTTGGGCTGGACCGTGATGGCATCGTGCAGCTGCTGGGCAGCGACTTGAGCGCACAGCTCTCCCCCGCTGCCATCGATACCATCGCGGAGCAGACCGAGGGCTGGCCCGCCGCGGTTCGGTTGATGCAGATCCTGCTCTCCGGCTCCAGCCAGCCCGAACAGGCGCTGGCCCGGTTTTCTGGTGCCGATGAAGACCTCGCCGCCCTGCTCAACCGGCAGGTGCTGGGCGGCTTCGAGCCGGGCTTGCGGCAGTTTCTGCTGGAGACCTCGCTGCTGCGCAGCTTTGGCGTCAACCTCTGCCGCCACGTCACCGGCGATGAGCGCACGGCGGAGCACATTGCCCTGCTGCTCAAGCGCAATCTCTTCGTCATCCCACTCGACCGCAACCGCAGCTGGTATCGCCTGCACGCGCTGTTCCGCCAGTTTCTGATGGATGAGGCCGCGCGCGAGATCCGCCTTGAACGCCGGCAGCAAGTGCTGTGCCGCGCCGCAGAATGGTGCGAGCACGGCGGCTACTGGCAAGACGCGGTGGAATACGCACTGGCAGCAGAATCGGCCCCGCTGGCCGCCGCCATTCTCGAACGCATCGCCGCCATGTTCGTGCGCGACCGCGGCGACCTGCACCGCTACATCGACTGGGTGGAAAAGCTGCGTGCCATGGGTGCGGAATGCGGCTGGGAGGCGGATTTCTGGTACTGCTGGGCGTTGGTGTTCCACCGCCGTTTCGAGACCGCCCGCCGGCAGACCGAGCGCCTTTCGCAACGCGTGGAAACCCAGATCGCCGCCGGCACCGCGCCACCGACCGTCAACGAGTTCAAGCGAAGGATCGAAGTGATCCTGATCGCCATCGATACCTATACCGATCACCTCGCCGACGCCCACCGCAACGCCATGCGCTGGCTGCAAAACCTGCAAGGCGACGACCCTTTCAACTGCGCCACCATGGCCTCGGCGGCCTCCATCCACCTCACCAGCAACTACCAGCTGGTGGAGGCGCGCCGCGTGGTGCGGCTGGCGCAGTCGCACATCAACCAGTCCGGCAGCGACTACGGCATCGGCTGGGTGGGTCTGCTCGCCGCACAAATCGCGTTGCAGGAAGGCGACTTCGCCACCGCCTACCAGGACCTCTCGGCCTCTTTCACCCGCGCCAAGGCGGCCTTGGGCGAGCATGCCGGCATGACCGGCACCTTGGCTGTAGTGACCGCGAAGGCTGCGGTGGAGCTCGGCTTGGATGCCGAGGCGCGCCAACTGCTGATGCTCGGCCTGCGAAAACTCCAGTCCCACGGCATTCTCGATACGGCCGCCCACGCTCTCGACGCCGCTGTGAAGCTCTGGGACGGCGCCCCCGACGGGTCCATCTCGATCAACCAGCTCCGCGAGATCGCCGCTGCCTACCCGCCCCGCCTGGCGGCGATGCTGTCCTGCCTGCTGATCCGTCGGCTGGTGAGGCTGGGGCGGCTCGAAGAGGCCAACAACGAGGCCGCGCAGATTGGCCTTGGGCAGAGCGGCAAGTCGGCAGGCTGGGCCAGCAGCGCGCCGGATACGGCCAATGCCCGCGATTGGCGGGTCGCAGCGGAAATCGACCTGGCCATCGCCAATGGCCAGCACAAGCAGGCGCTCTCGCTCGTCACGGCAGAGACACGCCAGGCACGGGCGGAAGATCGCTTTGGTCGCCTGGTGGAGCTGGCGCTGGATGAGGCCACCATCGCGCAGTGCAGTCACAATCCGGCCCCCGCGGCACGGCACCTGACCCGCGCCGTGGGGCTGGCCGCCAAGCGCCGCTATCTACGCCCCTTCCGCGACCGGGCCGCCGTCATCGCCGGCTTGGTGAACGACACCAAGCTCAAGGACTGGGGTTTTGCCGTGGAGGAAGAGCGCCGCTTCTTCAGCGAGGTCTGCGCCGGGCTGCCACTGACCAACAGCGTCCTGCTCGAACAACTGGGCGCCTTGAACATCGCCTCCTCCTTGAGCGAAACGCCGACGGCGCGCGAACTGGAGTTGCTGGGCCTGATCGACGCAGGGCTCTCCAACCAGCAGCTGGCAGATCGGCTGTCGTTATCGGTGGCCACCGTCAAATGGCATCTTTACAACCTCTACACCAAGCTGGGGGTTTCCAGCCGCTCTGCAGCGCTGGCGCGCGCACGGGCCTTGAACCTGCTGGCGAGATGATGCGGCTCCCCGACTAACGGTTGGGACACCCGTCGAAGCAACAGGGAACGATGTGCTCATAGAAGGTGGGGCTGATTTGACCCACCCGAGCCATTCAACCTGCCAGGAGAACCCCATGCTCGACTACCTCAAGTATTGCCTCTCGCCGCTGCTGATGAGCATTGCGGCCTACGGCCTCTGGGTCGGGGGGGCGCACAGCTGGCTGGGCTTGGGCGCGCTGCTCGGCGTGCTGTTTTTCGATGCCTTTCTGGAACCGGATCACTCCATCCGCGATACCCGCTACCCCTGGCTCTACGACCTCATCATTTCGATCACGCTGCTCTCCGGCGGGGCCATGCTGTTCTTCTACGCGCATCTGGTCGCCATCGGCCACTTCGCCACCACCGCCTCGGCCATCGGCGCCTTCGTCACCATGCTGTTCATCCAGTTCGTGGTGACGGCCCCTTGCCTGCACGAGCTGTTTCACCGCGAGAACCTGTTGCTGCGCACGCTGGGCCGGGCTGGCCTCGTCCTCATCTTCGATCCCTGGCGCGAGATCACCCACGTGGTGACGCACCACATGGCCGTGGGCACGCCGGATGACCCCGACTATGGTCGCCGCGGCACCAACGTGTACAGCCATTTCGTGCGCACTTTCCGCGAGCAGATCAAAGAGAGCTACCACCTGGAGAAAATGATGTGGACCAAGCGCGAGCGCGCCTGGTACGACCCTCGCAATGGCTGGGTGCAGCGTGCCGCATTGCTGGTGGTGTTCAGCGCAGCCCTTTTTGCCGTGGGTGGCCTCAAGGGCATGCTGCTGTCGATTGCCATCTGCCTGCTCGGGCCGCGCACGCTGCTCGAAGTGTTCAACTACACCCAGCACTATGGATTGGTCACCGCCACGCCTGGCCGTTTCGAGGCGCGCCACACCTGGAACCATCTCACGCCCTTCGTGCGCATCCTGGCGCTGGAAATCACCAACCACCGCGGCCACCACGAAGACAGCTACCGGCCGTTCTACGAGCTGATCCCTGATCGCACCGGCCCCAAGCAACCGCAGTTCCTGATGTGCGTGTTCATGGCGCTGGTGCCGCCACTCTGGTTCATGATGGTCAAGCCCCTGCTGAAACACTGGGACAATCACTACGCCACGCCGCAGGAGCGCGAGATCGCAAGGGCCGAGAACATCCGTGCCGGTTGGGCGGAGCTGAACGAGGATGAGCCTGAGCATCATCAAGGCCAGTTCGCCGCGCAGGCCGCGTGATGGACGGCTCTACCCCCACCGCCAGCAAGGCGGGCTATTGCCGCATCACCGTGCAGGGCAGCGAGACCAGCTTCGAGGTGAAGAAGGGCGAGCTGCTGCTGCTCGCCGCGCTCGAACAGGGCATCGACTATCCCCACAACTGCCGCGTCGGTACCTGCGGCAGCTGCAAGACCCATCTCATCGACGGCCGCATCAGTCCGCTGGTGGATTTCGCACTCTCGCCGCTCACCAACCAGCAGTTGAAGGGCGGCTACGTGTTGGCCTGCCAGGCCAAGGTGCGCAGTGATCTCACGGTGAACGTCAAGCTCGGCCACCACGCGCTGCTGCCGGTGAAGAGCGTGTCCTCGCGCGTGGTCGGCTACCGCAGGCTACCGGGCGAGGTGCTGGACCTGCGCCTCCAGCTCGACGCGCCGCTGCGTTTCAACGCGGGCCAGTTCGCCACCATCGCCGCCTCCGGCTCCTTCGTGCGGCGCTCGTATTCCTTCTACGACCTGCCGCCAGCGCCCGATAGTGCGGGCGCTACCGAAGTGGGCTTCCTGGTGAAGCGCCTGCCGGGTGGGCAGTTCTCGGAGTGGTTATTCGCCGAAGATCGTACGGGCACCAAGATCTGGCTCGAAGCGCCGTTCGGCATGATGGGCATCGACGACCCGGATGTGTATGGCCTCTGCGTTGCGGGCGGCACGGGCCTCGCACCCATCCTCTCTATCGTCGCTGATCGGTTGCAGCGCTCGGCCACGGCACGCTTCACCATCGTCTTCGGTGTGCGCACCGCCGCCGATGACTTCGGCAAGCCCTATCTCGATGCGCTGATCGCCCAGGCCAACGGCCGCGTGCGGGTCGTGAACATCCTCTCGCACGAGCCGAAGGATTCCGGCTGGCAGGGTGCGCGTGGCTTCGTCACCGATGCACTGGATGAGAAGCTCGGTGTCGATTACCGCAAGACCGCCGCCTTCATCTGCGGCAGCCTGCCGATGGTGGAGGCCGTCGAGAAAAAGTTGCTCGGCCTGGGCGTCGATGCCGAGCGCATCCATGCCGACAAGTTTCTGCCCGCACGCTGATACAGACCTGCCCCTCACCGCAGGCTGGGTTGGAGCAAAGCGGAAAACCAGCGTGCAAATCACTCGAACCCCCATGCAAACGCCACCGCGGAAAGCCGACAGCCTCTACTCCGACATCTTCCTGCCGGAGGAGACCAAGGCCATCCGCGCCGAGGTGCGGCAGTTCGCCGACGATGTGCTGCGCCCTGCCGCGCATCGCATCAACACCACGCCGGAATCACGCGAGGCCTTTCCCCGTGCCGAATTCGATGCGATGGCGAAGGTCGGCATCTATCAAATCCCTTATCCGAAGGACGTCGGCGGCCGTGGCCTGGAGTTCCCCACGCTGGCGACGCTGACGGTGCTGGAAGAACTCGGCTACTACTCCCGCGGCTTTGCGTCGGCGCTGTTCGACGGCCAGGCCATCCTGGTCGGCAAGACGCTCGAACGCGCCCCGGCGCACCTCCGCAGCAAATACCTGCCCATGCTCATCCGGGGCGAGTTCGTCGGCAGCTTTGCCACCAGCGAGCCGGAGGCCAGCACCGATCTCTCGGTGAACACCCTGCGCACCCTCGCCACCAAGGTGGATGGCGGGTATCGCATCAGCGGCACCAAGCGCTGGATCACCAACTCGCCGGTGGCCGATCTGATCCTCTGCCTGACCCGCACAGGCGACACGCTGACCATGATGCTGGTGGACATGCATGCCGAAGGGGTCGCCGTGAGCGCGCCGGACCTCAAGATGGGCAATCACGCGCAGCTCACTGCGGACGTGACGTTCAACAACGTCTTCGTGCCCGACGACCATGTGGTGGGCAGCGAGGGCAGCGGCCTGCGCGTCGCCATCGGCGCGCTGGTGCTGGGGCGCATGGGCATCGGCGCGATCGGAGTGGCCATGAGCCAGGCCGCCTTCGACTTTGCCACCGACTACATGAGCCGCCGCAAGGTGTTCGGGCAGGAGCTGGCGCGCTTCCAGCACTGGCAATTCACCTTCGCGAATCACGCCCTCGGTATCGAAAGTGCGCGCTCGCTCTACCAGAAGGCGGGCTACCGCTACGACAAGGAAGGCAGCGCCGAAGTGGAAGCCGCCATGGCGAAAGTCGCAGGCAGTCAGCTGGCGGGCGATGTCGCCCGCGATGCCATCCAGGTCTGCGGTGCCTACGGCTTTGTGCGCGAACTCAGAGGCACCGGCGAGCAGTTTCCGCTGGAGGCGATCTACCGCGACGCGAAGATCGGCGAGATCTACGAAGGGGCCAACGAGATCCAGCGCTGGGTGATTGCGCGGCGCATCTTCGGGCGAAATCTCACGGGCTAGCGCCACCGAAAGGGGTGATGATCAGCGAAGCGAATCTGTGATGAACAAGTCCGGAAATTCGGGCGGGTGCGCCTTGCCGACCCGATCTACAGACACAACGCCGGCAATTTCTCGACGAAGCCTGATGCCGTAGTTTCCGCATTCGCGCGCCTGACCGCACTGACCCGTAGAGAGATCGGCAGCGCTGCGCGCTCAGGTATGCCAAGGTGCGGTGAAATATCCCGCGACGCCTTCCGGGGAAACATCGGCGAGCGCAGCAGGCGTCCATCGCGGGCGCTGATCCTTGTCGATCAGCAGGTCGAGCTGATACTCCTCGCTGAAGAACGCGTGCGCATCCGGGTTGGGTGCCAGACCCCGGACGGGCCAGCAGACTCTTCCGCAGCGCGCGTACATCCCCCCGGCACAAAAGGCCTTTTCGCCCGCATCGCGCAGCACCACATCGGCAATTTCGGGGTTGGCAGCCCATTGCAGCAATTACGTATGAAACAGCCGGATCTTCGCCAGATTCAGCGCGTTGAGTGATTTCTCGGCGTTGAGTGTCGCCACACCAATGCGAAGGTCGCCAGACGTCGAAAGCTCCTCGACTCGCACCGAGGACACTTTCATTTCAACGCTCCCGCTGTATTCGTTTTGCTGGTGGGCGACCCTGATCACATCGGACTAATTCTTCCGCTAGCGCTTGGGCAGCATCCCCGGTGGCAGCTTGCCCGCCATGGCTCGCATCATCTTCATCATGCCGCCGCCGGCCATCTTCTTCATCATCTCGCGGCTCTGGTCGAACTGGCGCAGCAGCTGGTTGACGTTCTGCACCTCGACGCCCGAGCCGGCCGCGATGCGGCGCTTGCGGCTGGCCTTGATGAGATCGGGAAACTTGCGCTCCTGCGGCGTCATCGAATTGATGATGGCGATGACGCGCTTGGCCTCCTTCTCCGGGTTCACGTTCTTGAGCTGCGCCTGCATCTGCGCGCCGCCCGGCAGTTTTTCGAGCATGGACGCGATACCGCCCATGTTCTGCATCTGCTGCATCTGCTCGCGGAAATCCTCCAGATCGAAACCCTTCTTGGACTTCATCTTGGCCGCGAGCTTGGCGGCCTTTTCGGCATCCACCCGCTGCACGGTCTCCTCGATCAGCCCCAGCATGTCGCCCTGGCCGAGGATGCGGGCGGCGATGCGGTCAGGATGGAAGACTTCCAGCTTGTCGCTCTTCTCGCCCAGGCCGATGAACTTCACCGGCGCGCCCGTCACCTGCCGCACGCTCAGTGCCGCGCCTCCGCGGGAGTCGCCGTCAGCCTTGGTCAGGATCACGCCAGTCAGCGGCACGCGGTCGGCGAAGGCCTTGGCCGTCTTGGCGGCGTCCTGGCCCGTCATGCTGTCCACCACGAACAGTGTCTCGGTCGGGCCGACGGCAGCGTGGAGGGCTGCCAGCTCCACCATCATTTCTTCATCGATGGACGTGCGGCCGGCGGTATCGACGATGAGCACGTCCGCCGCCTGCAACTTGGCGTGGGCAATGGCCGCCTTGGCGATGGCCTCTGGCTGCTGACCAACGCTGGAGGGGAACCACTCCACACCCACCTGCCCGGCCAGCACGCGCAGCTGCTCGATGGCGGCCGGGCGGTAGACGTCGCAGCTCACGACGATGACGTTTTTCTTCTCGCGCTCCTTGAGCCAGCGAGCGAGCTTGCCGGTGGAGGTGGTCTTACCACTGCCCTGCAAGCCCGCCATCATCAGTACCACCGGCGGCTGGGCACGCAGGTTGAGCGGCACCGCCTCGCCACCCAGCATCACGGTCAGCTCCTGCTGTACCAGCCGCAGGAAGGCCTGGCCCGGTGTCAGGCTCTGGGTGATCTCGACACCGAGTGCCTTCTGCTTGATGGCTTCGACGAAGGTCTTGATGACCGGTAGCGCTACGTCGGCCTCCAGCAAGGCCATGCGCAGTTCGCGCGCAGCACTGTTGATCTGGTCTTCGGTGAGGCGACCGGCACCGCGCAGCGAGTCGAGCACACTGCCAAGGCGTTGGCTGAGGGATTCAAACATGGGTTCTCTGGTGTGTGGGGGGCAGCAGCGAGCCTGCGTTACAGCATGAAGATCTCGCCCGCCTCAAGGTGATGGTAGTCCCAGCCCGCCAGCGCATCGACGCACTGGCGCTGGATCAGCCCCTCGCTGCCGGGCTTGTGATGGGTGAGCAAAAGCTGCGGCCGGTGCCTGAGCTTCGCAAGCTCGGCGCCCAGCAGTCCGGGCGTGAAGTGCTTTGAGGTTGCAGCCAGCACACCCTCCTCATCCGGAAAGGCGATCTCGATCATCAGCATGTCGAGCCGGGGCAGCTGATTGAGGGCGTCCCAGAGCTTGTCGGTGGCGTAGGTGTCGCCACTGAACGCGAATGTGCCGGTCTTGCACTGCACAACCAGCCCGACTGCCGGCACGGTGTGCAGTACCTCAAAGCTGTGCACGCTGCGGCCACCGCCAAAGTCGAGCGACTGCCCTGGTGCCATGCGGCTCCAGCGAATCAGCGGATGTTCCGGCGATGGCAGCTTGGAAAAATCCGGCCAGATCTTCCAGTTGAAAATATGGTCCTGCACCGCCTGCAGTGTTTCCGGCCGGCCATGCACTTCAATCGGCGCGTCGATGAGGTCGAACAGGTTGTCAGCCATGAAGGCGAGGCCGCAGACGTGGTCGAGGTGCGAATGGGTGAGCACCACATGCTGGATCCGGCGCATCTGCGAAAGCGCCAGGTCGCCAACCCCGGTGCCTGCATCGATGAGTAGTTCGTCATCGATCAGCAGACTGGTGGTGCGCAGGCCCGGGCCCACGCCACCGCTACAGCCGAGGATCTTGATGCGCATGTTTCGAAAGGGCTGCCAGCACGGGTCTGAACGAGTGTCGCGCGAGCTTATCACGCAGCTTTTTGCGGATTAGAAGCCAGCGGGCTCGGTGCTATTCTGCCCCGCATGACTGGCCTCATGCTTCTGCCCGCGGCGCTCGCGGTGATCGTGTATCTCTTTTCAGCCCTGCGCGCGGCTCAGGCCCGCGACAGCGGACCTGCGCTGCTGGCCCTGGTGTCGGCGCTGACCCTGCACGGCGTGGTTTTGCTCGCCAGCATGCAAGCTCTGGAGGGCCGACTGGGGCTGACGCAGGCGCTCTCGCTGCTCACCTGGCAGTCCGCGCTGCTCCTGGCCTTGCTGTCCCGCGTCGCCGCCCTGCGCCCGCTGCGGACTGCCATCTACCCGCTTGCGGCGGCCGGGGTGCTGCTGGCGGCGCTGGTGCCCTCGCCGTCTGGCGGTAATACGCAGCACGACTGGCGCATCGCGCTGCACGCGGCCCTCTCCATCTTTGCCGCCGGGTTGCTCACGCTGGCCGCAGCGCAGGCCGTGGCGCTGGACCTGCTGGATCGGCTGCTCCACAAGCCAGACCAGCTCGCCCGCGTGCTGCGCATGCCGCCGATGCAGGCGAGCGAGGATTGGCTGTTCCAGCTGATCGGCGCCGGATTTTTCGTGCTATCGCTGGCGTTGCTCTCTGGGCTGTTTTTCGTGGATGACCTGTTTGCCCAGCATCTGGTGCACAAGACCGTGCTCTCGATCATCGCCTGGCTGATTTTTGGCGCGCTGCTGCTGGGTCGCCAGCGCTGGGGCTGGCGTGGCAAGCGCGCCGTGCGCTGGGCCCTGGCAGGCTATGCCGCGCTGCTGCTCGCGTACTTCGGCAGCAAGCTGGTGCTCGAACAGATCCTGCATCGCCATTGGACGTGAAGCGCTGCCGCCTTGACACCGTGCGGCCTGCTTCCGTATTGATAGTCATCTCCGCAATCACCGGCGCACGCCGCACTTGAACGATCTGCCCCTGGGCCTGGAAATCGCACTCCTGGTCTTTTTGCTGTTCCTTTCCGCTTTTTTCGCCGCCTCTGAAACGGGGTTGATGACGATCAACCGTTATCGCCTCAAAACCCGCGCCCAGCAGGGCGACCGTGGGGCACGGCTCGCACAGAAGCTTCTGGATCGGCCCGATCGCCTGATCGGCCTGCTGTTGCTGGGCAAGAATTTTTCGGACAACGCGGCCACGGTCGTCGCCACCCTGCTGTCGATCAAGCTCTTCGGCAACGATGAGGCCGTGCTCGGTGTCACCACCGTGGTGCTCACCATCATCATGCTGGTGTTCTCCGATGCCGCGCCCAAGACGCTGGCCGCGCTGTATCCAGAGCGGGTCGGCATCCCCACCGCTTACGTCAACTACCCGCTGCAGTGGCTGCTGACCCCCGTGGTGTGGACAGTGAGCCTGCTCAGCAATGGCGTGCTGCGGGCGCTGGGCGTGACCAAGGAAGACGCCGTAGCCCATTCGCTCTCCTCGGAGGAACTGCGTACGGTGGTGGTGGAGGCCGGCGCGATGATCCCGCTGCGCCACCAGAAGATGCTGCTGTCCATCCTCGATCTCGAACACGCGACGGTGGAGGACATCATGATCCCGCGCAACGAGATCATCGGCATCGACCTGACCGAGCCCTGGGAAACCATCCACGAGGTGATCGTTGCTTCCAGCCATACGCGGCTGCCGGTGTTCAACGGCTCCATCGACGATTTGAAGGGCGTGGTGCATCTACGCAAGCTGGTGCGTGTGGCGGCGCAGGGCCAGCTCAACATCGACACCCTGATGACGCTGGTGCGGGAGCCCTATTTCATCCCCAGCGGCACGCCACTCAACCAGCAGCTATTAAACTTCCAGGATCAGAAGCGGCGCATCGGCTTCGTCGTGGACGAATACGGTGATATCCAGGGTCTGGTGACGCTGGAGGACATCCTTGAAGAAGTGGTGGGCGAGTTCACCAGCGACCCCGCCACCCGGCAGAAGCACGTCACGCTCGACCATGACGGCAGCGCGCTGGTGACTGGCAATGTCCATATCCGCAGCCTCAACCGCTCACTGAACTGGAAGCTGCCCACCGATGGCCCCAAGACCGTGAACGGCCTGGTGGTGGAGCAATTGGGCGACATCCCCAAGTCGGGTCGCAAGGTGCGCGTGGGCGACTACGAGTTCGAGGTGATCGAAGTGCGCTCCAATGCGGTGAAGGCGGCAAGGGTGCGCCGCGTGGTTGCCGCCCTGCCAGAACTTTAGAACAGGCTCATCCGGAGCCAGCCCAGCACGGCGCAAAGGGCAATCAGCTGCACGATGCCAAGCCAGCCCCGCACCAGGGCGAGTAGTCCCGCGCTGGTCAGCAACGCCGCAAAAATATCCACCTGACCTGCCGGCAGCAGCACCGCCGCGCCGAGCGTCACAGCCAGGTGCAGGATGGCACCCACCACCGTCGCGGTAATGGCCATCAACGGAGCCGCAAAAGCCTGCAAGCCGCGACTGCGTTCCACGAAGGGCGCGCCGATGAGGATGAACAGGAAGCTGGGCAGGAAGGTGAAGAACGTCGCGACCAGCGCGCCTGAAATGCCCAGCCCCAACGCGTTATCGGCACCGGCGGCACCGACATAGCCGATGAAGGCCACCACCATGATCAGCGGACCCGGCGTGCTCTCGCCGAGCGCCAGGCCGTCGAGCATCTGCGAGGCTGAAATCCAGCTGTAGGTCGCAACGGCGTTCTGGAACACATAAGGCATCACCGCATAGGCCCCGCCGAAGGTCAAAAGGGCGGCCTGCGTGAAGAATGCCGCCATTCGGCTGAGCAGGCCTGCACTGTCCCCACCCCAGAGGAGCGCGCACCAGACCAGCCCACCCAGTGCCAATCCACCGAGTGCGATGCGTAACAGTCGGCCACGGCTGACGAGTGCATGCGGTGGCGACGGCGTGTCATCGTCGATGAGTGCAGGCGCCACCTTGCCGCTGGCCTGCTGCGCAGGTGCGCCCGGTTTGAGGTGTCGCCTCAGCAACCAGCCGATCGCCGCTGCTGCGAGGATGAGCAGCGGGAATACCCAGGCGCTGCCCGGCGCGACCGTCAGCACAGTCAGGCTGCCGAGTGCGAGCAGGCAGAGCGCCGGATGCAGCAGCGTCTTGCGGCCGATGCGCCAGGCTGCGAAGCCGACCACCGCGACGACGGCCGGCTTCACTCCCGCCAGCAGCGTGACCGACACCGAAGGCCCCAACGCCAGATAGGCCCAGGACAGCGCCATCAGCAGGAGCAGAGACGGGAGCACGAACAGCAGACCGGCTGCGATACCGCCACGCACGCCATGCAAGAGCCAGCCCAGATAGGTGGCGAGCTGCTGGGCCTCTGGCCCTGGCAGCAGCATGCAGTAGTTGAGGGCATGCAGAAATCGGCCGTTGGAAATCCAGCGGCGGCGCTCCACCAACTCCTCCTGCATGATCGCGATCTGCCCCGCGGGGCCGCCGAAGCTGATGCAGCCCAGCTTCAGCCAGTAGCGCAGCGCCTCGGCGAAGCTGGGGGTTGGGGGGATTTGCGATGACATGGCGCCAGACTGCAGCAAGGGCGTTTCAGATGAGTGTCAACGCCTGATCCAGTCGCCCCACAGGCAGCACATCGAGATCGAGCTTGGTGGATTTTCGGGGCCGGTTGGCTTCCGGCACGATGGCGCGTTTGAAGCCGTGTTTGGCGGCCTCCTGAAGCCGCTCCTCGCCGTTGGGCACCGGGCGGATCTCACCGGCCAGGCCCACCTCGCCGATGATGACCATGTCGTTGGGCACCGGCCGCCCGCGAAAGCTCGACAAGGCGGCCACCAGCAAAGGCAGGTCGGCTGCCGGCTCGTTGATCTTCATGCCGCCCACCACGTTGGCAAATACATCCTGATCGCCCAAGGCAATGCCGGCATGGCGATGCAGCACCGCCAGCAACATGTGCAGACGGTTGGCCTCCAGCCCCAGCGTCACCCGGCGCGGATTGCCGAAGGGCGCGGCGTCTACCAGCGCCTGCACTTCCACCAGCAAAGGCCGACTGCCCTGACGCGTGACAGTGATCACGCTGCCGGGCACGGGCTGGTCGTGCCGCGACAGAAACAGGGCGGAAGGATTGCTGACCTCCTTCAAGCCGCCGTCAGTCATGGCGAACACGCCGAGTTCGTTGACCGCACCGAAGCGATTCTTCACCGCACGGACGATGCGGTAACGACTGCCGACGTCCTGCTCGAAATACAGCACGGTATCCACCATGTGTTCGAGCACCCGGGGCCCGGCGATCGCGCCCTCCTTGGTGACGTGCCCGACGAGGATCACCGCGCATCCCGTGTGCTTGGCATGGCGCACCACCTGCGCGGCGGTCTCGCGCAACTGGCTCACCGAGCCAGGGGCCGAGTCGAGTGACTCCGTATACAGCGTCTGGATGGAATCGAGTACGACCAGGCCCGGCTTCTCGACCGAAAGCACGCTCAGTATCCGCTCCACACTGGTTTCGGCCAGCACTGGCAGATCGAGCCTCGGCAAGCCAAGTCGCTTTGCCCTGAGGTGTACCTGGGTCAGGGACTCCTCACCCGTGATGTAGAGCGTCTTGAGGCGGGACTGCACACCCGCCAGCACCTGCAGCAGCAAGGTGGATTTGCCGATGCCGGGATCGCCGCCGATGAGAATCACCGACCCGGCCACCACGCCGCCGCCCAGCACACGATCCATCTCCGACAGTTCGGTCGATACGCGGGGTGCGTCTTCGGCCGCCACAGCATCCAGCAACTGCACGCCGGTCACACCCGCCAGACCCGCCATCCCGCCGCTACGCGAGCCGCCCCCAAGCCCTCTTGGGGCGGCCGTCACGGTGCCCTCCACCAGGGTGTTCCAGGCCCCGCATTCGCCGCATTGTCCGGCCCATTTCGGGGATTGCGCACCACAACTCTGGCAGATATAAACGGATTTGGGCTTGGCCATCGTCGGGTTTCTTGTGGGGGTTTTTGTTGGTTTTCGCGGATGTTGAGCCGCAGGCAAAACAGGTAGTATCCCCTTCATTACAACGCAAAAAGACAGAGGGAGTTGCGCGTGAAAGATCGCATCTGGGCCAAGGACTGGTTTACCGCGCTCGCATTCGCCCTCGTCTTCGCAATCCTCGCCTTCGGGGTGTTTTCGACCGGCTTCCAGAGCCTGGAGCGCAGCCTGTACGACAGTGGCGTGCGCGGGCGTGACGTCACGCCATCAGACCGTATCGCAATCATCACCATCGACGAAGACTCCATCGCCAACCTAGGCCGCTGGCCCTGGCCGCGCGCGCAGCAAGCCCAGTTGCTCGACAAGATCAACGCTGGCAATCCCAAAGCCATCGTCAACACGGTGCTCTACCTGGAGCCCGAACAGGACCGTGCGGGTCAGGCCACCGCAGACCTTCTGGGTTATCTCGACAAGTCCCCGCTGACACAGCAGATCCCGGCCGAGATCGAAACCTTTGGAATCATGCTCGACGATGCCGGCAGCAAGGCACCGATCGCCGCAGGTATTGCCAAGGCCTATAAAGAATCGGCACTGGCCACGGGCTACGGGCAGGCGATTGCAGAACTGAAAGCCCGTATCGCCGCCCTGGGCAGCGTAGGGGGCGCGCCGGACAGCATCCTCGCCACAGCAGTGGCGCAAGGCTCGCACACGCTGCTCCCCTTGTTGTTCACGTTGGGACGCCCGCAGGGCCTGCCCGACCAGCCCCTGCCGGAAACCGTGCAGCGCGACTCATTGACTAATGTGGTGGACAACGTTGGCGCACGGGCCCGGGGCGATCTGCCGCTGCCCACCATGTCGGTGGCGGTGCCCATTGCGGGGCTAATGCAAACCGCCGCTGGCATCGGCCACCTCAACGCCACCCCGGACGTTGATGGGGCCGTGCGACAGGAGGCGCTGGTGCTGCATTACTTTGACGCGTTCTACCCGTCGATTGCGCTCCGAGCCGCCGCCCTCTCGCTGAACCTCAAGGCGTCTGATATCCAGGTGAAGCTGGGCGAAGGCATTTCGATGGGAGGGCTGGAGCTGCTTACCAATCCCCAGCTCATGCTCTACCCGCAGTTCTACGCCGACCGTCAGGGCGTGCCGGCTTTCAAGACCGATTCGGCCTTCGACGTCATCGCCGGCAAGATCCCGGCGGAGAAATACAAGGACAAGATTGTTCTGATCGGCACCACAGCGGCTGGCACCGGCGAGAGCTTTGCCACGCCAGTGTCACCGGCCACTGCCCCGGTGGTGATGATGGCGCACTCGATCTCGAGCATCCTGCAACAGCAGTATTTCGTCCGGCCTGGCTGGGGCCGTTGGGTGGAGATCGGTTTGTTTCTGACCATCACCGCTTTCCTCGCGCTGGTGGTACCCAAGCTGGGGGCTGCACTCGCCGCCGCCGTGATCGCCGTGCTGGTTGTGGGGCTGTTGGGGGCCGAATATCTGTTGCTGGCGGGCTCAGGCATCTGGCTCAAGCTGGTGGTGACGGCACTCTTCGCGGTCAGCGGTTACGGCGTGATGCTGCTGAAGCGTTTCAACCTCACCGAGAAACTCAAGTTTGCGAGCGAGACCGAGTCGGCCGAGTCCAACAAGATGCTGGGCCTTGCCTTCCAGGGGCAGGGCCAGCTGGACATGGCCTTCGACAAGTTCAAGCGCGTCAAACCCGTCGACGACAAGCTGCTGGATCTGCTCTACAACCTCGCGCTCGACTTCGAGCGCAAGCGCCAGTTCAACAAGGCCGAGGCCTGCTACCAATACATCGTGCAGCAGAACAAGGGTTTCAAGGATGTCGAGGTCAAGCTCAACCGCGCCAAGAAGCTGAGCGAGACGGTGATTCTCGGCGGTGGTGCCATGGGCTCGACCACCGCAGGCGGCACCATGATCCTTGCCGGTGGCGGTACCGAAAAACCCATGCTGGGCCGCTACCAGGTCGAGAAGGAACTCGGCAAGGGCGCGATGGGCGTGGTGTATCTGGGCAAGGACCCCAAGATCGGCCGCATGGTCGCCATCAAGACGATGGCGCTGTCGCAGGAGTTCGAGGCCGATGAACTTCAAGATGTGAAGGATCGCTTCTTCCGCGAGGCTGAAACGGCTGGTCGCCTGAGCCACCCCAACATTGTCTCGATCTTCGATGCTGGCGAGGAACACGACCTTGCCTACATCGCGATGGAGTTCGTGAAGGGCGGTGACCTCACGCGATTCGTCAAACCGAACATGCTGCTGCCGGTCCCCGAGGTGCTGCGCCTGATCGCCGACGCCGCCGATGCGCTTGATTACGCGCACGGCAACACCGTGGTGCACCGCGATATCAAGCCCGCCAACATGATGCTGCTGGACGAGGGCAAGGTGCTCAAGCTGATGGACTTCGGCATCGCCCGCATCGCGGACTCCAGCAAGACCAAGACCGGCATGGTGCTGGGGACCCCGAGCTACATGAGCCCCGAGCAGCTCGCGGGCAAGAAGGTGGATGGCCGCAGCGATCTGTTCTCGCTGGGCGTGACGCTGTACCAACTGCTCACCGGCACCCTGCCCTTCCAGGCTGAGTCAATGGCGACGCTGATGTTCAAAATCGCCAACGAAGCCCATGCCTCGCCGCTGATTATGCGCCCTGATCTCCCACCGGAGCTGGCCCTCATCATCGACAAGGCTTTGTCCAAGAACTACGAGCAGCGCTACGCGCGGGGTAACGAAATGTCGAAGGCATTGCGCGAGGTCATGCGTAAACTGGCTGCATAGCGCAAGCTAGGCCACACGATTTGATGATCCAACTGTCTGCCACCGCCTACCCGTCCCTCCATGTCGCTTAAGGACAAAGTCTCGACTGCCTTGCTCTCCGACATGGGGCGTGTGCGTACCAACAACGAAGACGCGGTGGCCGAAGACATCAGCCTGGGCCTGCTGGTGCTTGCAGATGGCATGGGGGGCTATAACGCCGGCGAGATCGCGAGCGGTATCACCATCGCCACCGTGCTCGATACCGCGAGGCGGGAATGGAAGACACTGGCCAAGGGTCAGATCGATCAGAGCACCGGCTACAGCAACGAAGCGCTGATGCTTCGAAACGCGGTGGAAACCGCGCACACCACCATCTACCACGTCAGTCAGAGCCAGCCGCAATGTGCAGGCATGGGCACCACGGTGGTGACCTGCCTGCTGCACAACGATCGTCTTTCCATCGCCTATGTCGGCGACTCGCGCCTCTATCGGCTTCGCAAGGGGCGGCTGGAACAGATCACGCGCGATCACTCGCTGCTCGAAGAGCTCATCGCCCGCGGCCACTACAGCCGCCCCGAGGCGATGAAGCTGGTGCGCAAGAACATCGTCACCCGCGCTCTGGGCGTAGAGCCTGAAGTCACGGTGGACATCATCGAGGAGATCGCCGAAGTGGGCGATATCGTGCTGCTGTGCTCGGACGGACTGACCGACATGGTCGATGACGAGATCATTCGACAGACGCTCGTCGAGTATGCTGATAACCTTGAAACTGCTGCGAAAAAGCTCGTCGACACCGCCAATGAACGCGGTGGCAAAGATAATGTCTCGGTCGTGTTGGCTCGCGTCAATGAGAGCTTCATGCGCAAGCAGCGGTGGTTTGATCGGTTCGCGGACTGGTTTTAGCGGATCAGGTTTTTGGAACGATAGGAAGGCACACTCGGGGAAGTCATGGGCAAGCTCATCATTACGGAATCCAGCGGTGTATCGCGCGAGCTGATACTCGACAAGGAGCGCGTCAGCATCGGTCGCCACGCGGATAACGACATTTGCCTCAATGACAAGGCGGTGTCAGGCCATCACGCCGTAATCATTACCATCCTGTCGGATTCCTTTCTCGAAGATCTCGATTCCACCAACGGCACGCTCGTCAACGGAAAGCAGATCGCCAAGCACCCGCTCTCCAGTGGCGACACGGTCACCATCGGCCGCAACTCCCTGCGTTACGAAGCCGAGCAGCAAGGTGCCGGTGAAGATTTTGAGAAAACCATGATTCTGCGGCCGACCCAGATGGCCGCTGCCATGAACACCTCGCCGGCCGCGGCCACGCCCGACAAACCCCTGACCGGCCGCCTGAGAGTTGAAAGTGGCAGCAACGCCGGTCGCGAGCTGGAACTCACGAAGGCCCTGACTACGATTGGAAAACCCGGTGTTCAGGTAGCCGCCATCACCAAGCGTTCGGATGGCTTCTACATCGTGCATGTTGGTGGCACCACTGGCGGCAAGCGCCCCTTGGTCAATGGCGCCGAAATCGATGCACAGGCCCGCAAGCTCAACGCCAACGACATCATCGAACTTGCAGGCACCAAGATGCGGTTTCTGGTGGCCTGAGTCGAACCAGGCTGTGTTGAACAAGCCGACCTCGGGTCGGCTTTTTTGCGGCTGCGTCTATCCGAATCACACCGAGGACATGCATGCGGCTAGATCAGGCAGCCAGGTAACGGAATCGCACCCGCTGGGTCAGTCCACAGAACAACTCATAAGCCAGCGTGTTGGCGTGAATGGCGATTTCCTCCGCCGGCAGTGCAGCACCCCAGAGCGTAACGGCATCGCCCACCGCCGCGTCCGGCACCGCTCGCAAATCCACGGTGATCATGTCCATGGACACCCGTCCAACCAGTGCCACGCGAACGTCGCGAATGATCACTGGAGTACCGCTCGGGAGGCAGCGGTGCACGCCGTCGGCGTAGCCGACAGCGACGACGCCAATCTTCATTCTCTCTGGCGTGCGCCAGGTTTGGCCGTAGCCGATGGGCTCATTGGCCGCATATTCACGAATGGCGATCAAACGGCTTTGCAGGGTCAATGCCGGTTTGAGATCCAATTCGCGACCGACTTTGCCCGGCAGCGGGCTGGCGCCGTACAGCATCAACCCGGGGCGCACCCAATCCACCCGGGCCGCCGGCCAAGCCAGAAGGCCAGCGGAATTGGCGATCGACCTCGGCCCAGCAACGCCCAGCAACGCCTGGTTGTATGCCGCGATTTGCATCGGGGTGGCGGCGCTCTGCAGCTCATCCGCGCAGGCCAGGTGGGTGATCCAGCCCTGGAAAATCCAGGTCGGGTGGCGCTTTAGCGTTTGGACGAGGCGTGGCACGTCGGCTAGTGGAAAACCGAGCCGGTGCATGCCCGAATCGAGCTTGAACCAGACATTGACTTGGGCACTGGCGGGCAGTTGCTCCAGCAACTCGATCTGCCAGTGGTCGTGCACCACCACCTGCAGGCGTTCATAGACAGCGAGCGCTGCCTCCTCGATGGAAATCACCCCTTCCAACAGGGTGATCGGTGTGCTCAGCAGATGGGCTTCGCGAAGCTGCAGGGCTTCTTCCATGCAGGCGACAGCCAGCGCGTCCACCCCTTCGGCTTCAAGGGCGCGGGCCACTTGCACTGCCCCGTGACCGTAGGCGTCGGCCTTGACGGCCGCCATCACCTTGGAGCCAGGGGCTAGCCGACGAACAACCCGAAGATTGCTGCGGATGGCGGCGAGATCGACTGTTGCGGTGACGCGGGGGGTCATGCGTAGTCGTCGTAGCCCGCTGGTGCCAGCGCGTTGAGGTTGTCGAAGCGGGTGAACTGGCCGAGGAAGGCGGTCTTGCAGGTGCCGGTCGGGCCGTTACGCTGCTTGGCGATAATCAACTCGGCCGTGCCCTTGTCCGGCGTGTCCTTGTTGTAGACCTCGTCGCGGTAGATGAACACGATGACGTCAGCGTCCTGTTCGATACCACCCGACTCGCGAAGATCAGCCATACGGGGACGCTTGTTATCGCGATTTTCAAGTCCACGGTTGAGCTGCGAGAGCGCGATGATCGGCAGATTGAGCTCCTTGGCCAGCGACTTGAGACTGCGGGAGATCTCCGACACCTCATTGGTACGATTCTCGGAGCCTGGCACCTGCATGAGCTGGATGTAATCCACCACGATCAGGCTCAGACCATGCCGCCCGGCGACGCGCCGCGCACGGCTGCGTAAGTCCAGCGGAGACAGACCGCCAGTTTCGTCGATGAACAACGGCGCGTTCTCGATGATGCCCATGGCGGACGAAAACTTGTGCCAGTCCATGTCATCCATCTCGCCCGTACGCAGCTTTTGCTGGTCAATGCGCCCAAAGGAGGACACGACACGGATACCCAACTGCTCAGCTGACATTTCCATGCTGAAAATGAGGGTCGGCAATTGACGATCGAGCGAGGCGTATTCGGCGATGTTCATGGCAAAGCTGGTCTTTCCCATCGAGGGACGCCCGGCAACGATGATGAGATCACCGGCATGCAGCCCGTTGGTCATCTCGTCGAAACGCGTGAAGCCGGTTGGCAGGCCCTGCGCACCGCCCGGATTGAGCTGAGCGGCCTTGAGCTTCTTGTCCAGCGCCTGCATCAGCGGCTGCATGGTCACATATTGAGACTTCGACTTGGAGTCGCGCCCTCGCAGTTTGGTGAGTTGCTGCTCGGCGACATCCAGCAACTCGGTGGCATTGCGCCCCTCAGGCCGAAATGCCAACTCGGTGATCTCATCGCCGGCTGCAACCAGTCCACGTAAGACGGCACGCTCGCGCACAATCCTCGCGTATTCCGCCACATTGGCAGCACCCGGCGTGTCGTTGACCAATTGTCCGAGGTAGGGCATGCCCTCTACGTCTTCGAGCTTGCCAAGATTGCGCAGATAATCGGAAACCGTGACGAAATCGCAGGGGCGCGACTGGTTGGCCAGCGCACACAGGGCCTTGAAGATGATGCGGTGCTTCTCGAAGTAGAAGTCCTCTTCCGCCACGATGTCGAGCACCTCGAATACGCCGCGGGCATCAAGCATCATGCCGCCGAGGACCGACATCTCGGCCTCTTCAGAGTGCGGCGGCACCTTAGGCGTCAGCAGTTGCCGCACCTTGGGATTGCGGGGCGTGGGGTCGCTATTTCGGTCTGGGTAGTCGGTAGAAGCCATGTCGTTACCTTAGTGGGAAGCCAGGCCGCATGTGGTGTGTAAGTCGGTGCACAACAAAAAAATCATGGCACCGCTCTGATGGGTGTTCACTCGATGTCCTGAAACGCAGACGGCCCGCGCGAGGCGGGCCGTCTGTTTACCGCCTTCAACCTCAGGCTTTCTCTTTTTCGACCTTGACAGTCAATTCGATCTCGACCTCGGAGTGCAGACGAACCTGCACCTTGTGCTCACCGGCGTGACGAATCGGACCGCTGAGCAAGTTGATCTCGCTCTTGTCGAGCTCGATCTTCTGGGCGGCTGCGGCACGCTCGATGTCGGCAGGGCCGACGGAGCCGTAAAGCTTGCCCTCTTCTGAGGCGAGCGCACGGACCGTGATGACAGTACCTTCAAGCTTGCCGGCGCGAATCTTGGCCGCTGCGACCGAATCGTTGGCCTTCTTCACCAGCTCGGCCTTGCGGGCCTCGAACACGCCCTTGTTAGCCACAGTGGCGGGCAACGCCTTGCCGTTGGGCAAAAGGAAATTGCGGCCATAACCCGACTTCACCTGCACCACATCGCCAAGGTCGCCGAGATGCTTGATTTTTTCCAGCAGAATCAAATCCATGGTCGGCTCCTTACTCGTGCTTGTCGGTGTAAGGCAGCAAGGCCAGGAAGCGCGCGCGCTTCACAGCATTGGTGATCTGCCGCTGGTAGTAGCTCACCGTGCCGGTGACGCGAGCGGGCTGGAGCTTGGCGTTTTCGCTGATGTACTGCTTCAGCAGATTGACGTCTTTGTAGTCGATCGGCTGCGCGTAGTCGGACGAGAACTTGCAGGAACGGCGCTTGTTACGGACGAAACGGCTCATGCTGCGGTCTCCTCAGCGGCCACGTCTTCAGTGGCAGCCTCTTCAGTGGCGACGGGAGCATCACCACCGCGCGACTTGTATTCGCGCTTGTTTTCTTCTTCAGGGTTCTTGAACAATGCGGACTGACCGGTGACAGCAGCCTCGGTGCGGATCACCATCTTGCGGATGACGGCATCGTTGAACTTGAAGGCGTTTTCGAGTTCGGCCAAAGCCTTGTCAGTGCATTCCACGTTCATGAGAACGTAGTGCGCCTTGTGCAACTTGGCGATGGGATACGCCAGCTGGCGGCGACCCCAATCCTCGAGGCGGTGAATCTTGCCGCCATCGGCTTCGACGAATGACTTGTAACGCTCGGTCATGGCCGGGACCTGTTCAGACTGGTCCGGGTGCACCATGACCACGATTTCATAGTGGCGCATGCAACTCCTTGTGGATTGATAGCCCCCCGCGTCAAAGGCGGTGGAGCAAGGACACCCGCTGAGATTTCCTCAACGGGTTTTCCATGTTACACGATCTACGCCGCGCTACCAAGTGAGCTGAAAGCAGAGCGGTTCAAGTCATGCTCCAAAAGCCCACAGGTTCGCGATGAAGTATTACCGGAGCCTCGTCAAGCGATCCAACTGGAAGATCGTACTGACAGTAGGTAGCAGCAGGCTGATGATTCGGTTGTACTTGGAAAAGTCCGTGGAAGCGACATACACGACATCCCTCGGTTGAAGAGGAAATCGCTCTGCAAGCAACAGGCTTTCGGCTCGAGTCATATCTAATGTGTAGACCCTAGGAATAAGACTAGCGCTTTCAGCAACTTCCATCCTTGAAGATGATTCTCGGGTTGATGGTGCACCCAAGGAATCTCCGAAGCCTTCCGCCTTACGACGGAACACGAATACAGCTTTAGCGTTTGCACCGGACTTATCAAAGCCACCACCTTGAGTCAACGCTTCAGCGAGGGATATTGTAGTTCGACCTTGAAGGATCGTTTTCTGACTATTGAACTCTCCCAAAAGGAAAATCTTATTATCTGAAATGTCAGGAATATAAACTATGTCCCCAGCCTTTAAACCGACGGTAGTTCTTGCGTCCGGGCGACTAGCATCACCCAACCCAAGTTTAGCCGTGACACCGTCACGGGTGAGGAGTATTTCATTACGATTGGAGAGCTCGGTAAAACCGCCTTTAAGGGCGATCGCGTCTAGCGCACCGATTGTGCTGTCATTCAGAAAAAGGGGGCCAGGCGAGCCTACTTCGCCAGTAACATATACCCGTTGGGAACGAAACTCAGAAACACGCACGTCGACCTGTGGCTCACGAATGATTTTACTAAGCGGGCCCACGATTTTCTGCCTCAGCTCAGAAGGCGTTAATCCCGCGGCTTTTATGTTGCCGACATATGGGAAAAAAACCGTTCCATCCGGTTCAATCAGCCGCCCGCTCGAAGCAGCATCGCCCTGCGTCTGGCCACTAGGGTTATTGAGTTCGGGATGCTCCCAAACAACAATTCGAATCACATCACCGGGACCAAGACGATAACCTTGAGCATCCATTTCGGTATTGATTTTTGTCAATTCTTCGCTTCGAATCGCACTCGATGTCGCTAGTGCCTCTTTCAAAACGACCTCTGGTGTGACCTCGACAACCTCGACACCCGACACCGGCACATCTCCACGATCCACTTGGTTTCGCATGCCGGGCATCACCGAACATCCGACTGTGGTTGCGACTAGCACCACAACCGCAAATTTTTTCATCATCGAACAGAGAGCAGATTGATGCTGCATGACGTTGTCCCGTGTAATGGTTAAGGCTTGAAAGGCAGCAGCCACTGGTGACTGCTTCACGAGCTGTAGTATGACCGGTACCATTCCACAAAAAGCGGAACGCCCACCGAGATCGGCGTCATAGGTTTGAATCCAACATCTCGCCGTAGTGCGTCGATGTCGGCATAGGTAGCGGGTACGTCGCCGGGCTGCATCGGCAGATAGTTTTTCACGGCCGTGCGTCCGGTGGCTTGCTCGATGGCAGTGATCAAATCTTCGAGCTGCTCAGGCCTGTTATTGCCGATGTTGTAAACACGATAGGGCCCCTTGCTGCTTGCTGGGTCAGGCGTACAGCCAGCCCACTGCGGGTCAGCTTGCGGCACACGATCGAGCACGCGGACTACCCCATCAACGATATCGTCAATCCAGGTGAAATCGCGGCGCATATCACCATGGTTGTAGACGTCGATCGGCTCACCTGCCAACACCGACTTGGTGAACTTAAAGTAGGCCATGTCTGGCCGCCCCCACGGGCCGTAAACGGTAAAGAACCTTAGCCCCGTGGTCGGCAGGCCGAACAGGTGGGAATAGGTATGAGCCATCAACTCGTTGGCCTTCTTGGTGGCCGCATAGAGTGAAATAGGGTGATCAACATTGTCATGGACGGAAAACGGCTGCTTGACGTTGGCACCGTACACCGAGGACGACGAGGCATACACGAGGTGCTCGATCGCATGGTGGCGGCAGGCCTCGAGGATGTTGCCGAAAGCCACCAGATTGCTTTGCACATACACCGCTGGGTTGCTGATGGAGTAGCGCACCCCTGCCTGCGCGGCAAGGTGGATCACCCGCCGCGGACGGCGGCGCTCGAACAGGCTTTGCACGAAAGCATTGTCAGCGAGTTCCCCCCGCTCGAACTCGAAAGCAGGCTGCCCCGCCAGCAGGGCGAGCCGGTCGTGCTTGAGTTGCGGCGCGTAGTAGTCGTTGATGTTGTCCACACCCACCACGCGCTCACCGCGCGCCAGCAGCGCTTGCGCAACGTGCAGGCCGACAAATCCGGCGGCTCCGGTCAACAGGATAGGGGAGGAATCGCTCATGGATTTTCCGTGGCAACTGAGACAGCAGTGGTGGGGGGCGATGCGGCATCGGGCACGCCAGCCCGATACCGTGCGGCGAGATACAGCAAGGGTAGTATGGCGAGCAGGGCCAGCCAGAGGCCTTGCGCCGGGTAACGGCTGGCTGCGGCGGCCAGCGGCCACAACCAGAAAACATTGATCAGCAGCACCGCCACCGTTACCGGCTTGTGCCCGCCATGCCGTCTTGAGGCCTTCTGGTAGCTGTGATTGCGGTGCGCATCGGACAGCTTTTCGCCGCGACGCCAGCGCACGATGAGTGTCCAGTCGGCATCGACGACGAATACCGCGAAAAGAATCAGCCAGACCCAGGCGTTGAGGCCCAGCGGAGCCATCACCAGCATGAACGCCGCGACCATGAAGCCCAGCCAGCCGCTGCCGACATCACCCATGAAAATACGGGCGGGTGGCCAATTCCAATAAAGATATCCGCCACTCGCCGCCGCCCAGCCGAGCAACAGCGGCGAAGCACCTCCGCCTGCAACCAGCAAGGCCCACTGCGCACCCAGGGCGATACAGACGGCCTCCACGGCCGCGATTCCGTCGATGCCATCCATGAAGTTGTAGAGGTTGATGCACCAGATCACACCGACCACTGACAGTGGGAAGCCCAACCAGGCCCAAGACCAGAATCCACCCGGCATCGGCAGCCCGGGCACGGCACCCAACAGCAGCACCGCCAGCAGCGCCGCGCTGCCATGCGCCAGCAGGCGCACCCGCGGACTCAAGCTGCTGCGGTCGTCCATGAACCCCGCCACGGCCACCACGCCACCGCCCAGCACCAGCGCGCAGGCGACTTTGGCAGTGATGGATCCCAAGGCGAGCAGCACCAGCAGCAGGCCGCTGAAAGTCAGCACGATGGCTGCCCCCCCACCGCGCGGCGTCGCCACCTTGTGGGAGCTGCGCTCGTTGGGGATGTCGATCAGGTTCTTTCGCAGCGCGAACTGCCGCATGGCATAAGTCAGCAACCAGGCCAGGGCAAAGCTCGCCAGCAGCAACAGCACATCAAACATCAGTCACCTGCCCTCTTGAGAGTTTGCGCAGCCCAGTCGGCGATGCCAGTCACGGCACTGACGGATGGATTCCAGCCCAGCAGTCGCCTCGCCTTGCTGGCGTCTACCTGCAAGGAGCCGCACAGTTTGTCGTAGATGCGGCGCTGACCCAAGGCCGAGACGCTCAGCCGCAGCAGAGTCGGCGGCAAGGCCCAAAGTCTTGAAGGCGCGCCCAAGGCCTGGGCCAGCACCCTCAACAATTGCGGGGTCGACAAATCCTCGCCGTCGGCGATCAGGAACAGCTCGCCCGCAGCCGCAGGGTGGGCGGCAACGCAGAGCAGAAAATCGCAAAGATTCTGCACCGCTACGAAACTGCGGCGATTATCAACCGCCGCCAGCGGCAGCGGCAGGCCAGACCGGGCCAGCTTCAGCAGGCGGGCAAAGTTGCCGGGCGCACCGACGCCATAGACCAGCGGTGGCCGGACGATGACCAGTTGCATGCCCAGCACGGTACACTGCTCGCGCAGTACTTGTTCGGCTTCGAGCTTGGATACCGCGTACGGCTCGGTCGGATTCGGCGTGTCGCTTTCGCGGAAAGGCTGGCCTTGGGTGGAATCGCCATTCACGCCGATGGAGCTGACATAAACGAACCGCCCTGCCCCGGCCTCGCGGGCTGCGCGCGCGACCGCCAGGCTGGCGTCGACGTTGGCTGCGCGGAATTCGGCCATCGGGTCGGCAGCAGCATCGTTGAGCTGGTGCGCGCGGGCGGCGACGTGGATGACTGCATCCAACACCCCCAAACCTTGGCCAGCCACGGCTTGGGTATGGGCGATGGCCTGGCAGCCCGCTGGCAGCTTGAGCGTAGTGGGCTGGCGGCTGCTGCCCAGCACCGCCCAGCCGCGCGCGGCCGCCATGCGGCAGAGATGCGAGCCGACAAAACCGGAGGCACCGGTGACCCACACGCGCTTCACTGGTACCGCCGCCACATCAAGCATCGGGCGTTTCACCTATCAGTGGTAAAAAGCGTGTCGCGAGGCCTCGCTCGGCCATCACCTCGTCATACACGCCGAGGGTCTGGCGGAACATGCGGTCGAAGGTGAACTCGTTCAGAAACCGCTGCCGGCCTGCCGCGCCCATCGAACGGCGCAATTCGGCATCCTCGAGCAGCGGGCGGAGCTTGCGGGCCAGATCGTCGGCGTCATGGCGCGCGACTAGAAAGCCGTTCAATCCCTCGCATACCGACTCGCTCACACCGGCGACATCGGTTGCCACCACCGGCAGGCCTGCGCGCATCCCTTCCAGAATCGAACGCGGGAAACCTTCCCAGTGCGAGATGAGCAGAAACACGTCGGAGGCCCCGAGCAGATCCGCCACATCGTTGCGCAGGCCCAGAAAGCGGATGCGGTCGATGATCCCCAGGTCTTGCGCCTGCTGCTGCAAGGTTGGTAGTAGCGGGCCTTCGCCGATCAAATCAAGCTGCCACTGGCAGTCACGCAGCTGACCTAGAGCGGTGAGCAGGGTGTGATGGTCTTTCTGATCGTCGAGTCGCGCCGTCATCACCAACCGCACGGGACCGGTTTTTCGCTTGGCGATCGTTTTTGGTACCGCGATGGCCGGCATGCCGTTGTGAACGGTTCGCAACCTGCGGACACCACCCACTCGGGCCTGCTCAGCGATGCGCTGGTCGAAGCGCGAAACGGTAATGATGCGATCCGCCAGCAAGCCCGCGAATCGCTCCACCTGCTTGTAGACCTGCGCCGTGCGTACGCCCACGCCGTCGGTGAACGACCAGCCGTGGGCGGTAAACACCACCGGGACGTTCAGGCTGCGACAGGCCATCCGCGCCAGCAGACCCGCCTTGGAGGAATGCACCGAGACCAGCGTCGGTCGCCGCGCGCGCAGCAGCGTCACCAACTCTTTCAGCGCGCGGACATCCTCCAGCGGCTCGATGGGCCTGACCAGATGCTCAAGACGTTCGACCGGGATGCCACGCTCCGCGAGCCGCTCCAGATAGGGACCATCCCCGCCCACGGCTACACGCGCATCCACCCCGATGCCGCGCACGGCGGCAGCCATGTCGCGGACGTGGATGTGGGCACCGCCGATGGCATCCGATCGGGTGATGATGAACAGGATGGAAGCTGGAGTCATTGCAGAATGCAGTGCGCAGACGCGTCAGCGCCTGCTGAAAGATGTTGAAAATCAGGGTGAACCGGCTCTGTATCCCGCTCTTGATTTGGTTTCCCGGCCAGTTCCGCTACTCGATGCCGAGTATAAGCCGGACGCGCAAGTTATCATCAGGCCGCATCATCAAATCCACTACCGCGGGCATTGCTCGCAGCACTGATTACAACGGAATCATGGGTCTTACCAAAGCTGAACTGCAAAGTCTCCAGAAAGATGGATTCGTCGGCCCCTTCGACCTGGATGGCGTCATCGACTGCGGCAAGGTCGAATCGGATTCCCGCCGCCTGCGTTTCATCGGCGAATGGTACAAAGGCGCACATGTGTTCAAGGGAGCCGCATTCGACGCCAGCACCGACGACGCCATCATTTCCCGCCTGAAATCCGCCTTGGGCGATGATCTGCTGATGTGGTCTTCGGAACTCATGCTGAAACCACCCAGCCAGCCACACCGCTGGCATTCGGATATCGAAGCCGTCTCCTGGAATACTTTGAATATCTGGATGGCGCTGCGCAACGTCACCAACGAATCCACCCTGCGCCTCGTGCCCGGCAGCCACCTCTGGGGCGTGATGCCGCAGAACCTATCGGATATTGACGTACAGAACGAAGCCTCCGTACTCGCTGCCGCCAAGCGCTTCGACCCCAAGGCCGTCATCACTCGCATTCCCATGAAAGAAGGGCAATTCGCCATTTTCGATGGACGCGCCTGGCACGGCACCGAAAACCCCACGCCGAATGTGCGCACTGCCCTGCTCTGTCAGTATTCTCCTCCCAGCGAACTGGTGCGCAGGCCGCTGAGCTATGGGCTACCAGCGCGCTGGGCGGATGAATTGCCCTCCTGCGTCGTGGTGGCGGGCGAAGCCAAGGGCTCGCCGAGCCGGGTGGTGAAACCGCGTCGCCCCAGTCTCGTACAAGCGGCGAAAGCCAGACTCCGCATCACCGCTGGCAGCTTGCGGCAGCTGGCCCAGAGTCTGCAGCGGGCACCAACCGCAACGGCAAAATGAGGTCGCCATGAGCCAGGCAGCCATCCGCTGGGGCATCCTTGGCACGGGCGCGATTGCTCAAGCCTTTGCGCAGGGTCTCAAGGCACTGCCGGATGCGCAGCTTGCAGCCATCGGTTCACGCAGCCTGGCAACTGCGCGGCAATTTGCCGCTGCTTTCGAGGTGTCCAAGGCTTACGGCACCTACGAAGAATTGGTCGGCGACCCTGACATTGACATCGTCTATGTCGCCACGCCTCATCAGCGCCATCGGGACGACTGCCTACTGGCACTGAATGCCAACAAGGCTGTGCTCTGCGAAAAACCCTTCGCTAGTAACGCCGCCCAAGTGCAGGAAATCATCGATCTCGCCCGCGAAAGGAACCTGTTCTGCATGGAGGCAATGTGGATGCGCTTCATGCCGCTGATCCTCGAAGTGCGCAAACTGATCGAGCAGAAGGTTATTGGCGAGGTTCGCCTGCTGACCGCCGACAACGGCAAGGCCATTCGCTACGATCCAGAGCACAAGATGTTCCAGCCCGCTCAGGGCGGCAGTTGCCTCCTAGATCGAGGCGTCTATGGACTGGCGCTGGCACAAGGGCTGCTCGGCAAGCCGGAGGCGGTCAACGGCAATGTGAGCTACAGCGCCAGTGGTGTGGATGAACAGGTCGGCATGGTCCTGCGATACCGTAACGGCGCTCTGGCAGTGCTGGCTTCAAGCCTGACGGCACATACCTCCAACGAGGCAGTCATTACCGGCACCAATGGCAGCATCCGCATCCATGCGCCGTTCTACAACCCGACGCGAGTCACCGTCTGGGTGCGCTCCCCAAAACGGCCTGCAACCGCTACCTCCATCCGCAAGCAAGGCCTTAAGACAAAGCTTATGGAACGGCTCAAGCTGAGCTTTCCTGGTCAATGGCTCGTTAGCCGTATCGACGAATCGCAATGGCCGCGCCGAAAAGGCAAAAAAACAGTGATATTCCAGCCACACACTGGCAATGGATATCACTACCAAGCCATAGAGGCCATGAAATGTTTAAGAAGCGAGCTACAGGCCAGCGACACGATGCCACTCGCCGACTCGCTGCAAACAATTCAAACTATTGAAAACATGCTGTCCAGCAATTGAAATAGCACAGTGATTCTCTCGCTGTAAAAGCTTATTCCTTTTTGCGCCGCAGCAGATCATATCTGGCACCGAAACGACGCTCCCCTGCTGAACTCAGATGATCTCCATCGGACCAATATATTGAATCACAATTCATGAAATCTTCCGGAAATTTATATCTAAATGTTTTATTTTGAGATATGAATTCGATTCCGCCAGCTGAAGAAATTTCTTCAATGGCCTCATCCAATGACTCGAATGATGAGTACTGATAATCTTTTAGATTATAAGCGTAGTCGCAGCCATGACGAATGATATCTCGCTCGCTGATATGCGGTTCCAGTCGAGAGCCGAACCAAAGTACAGGCACGAACCCGTTCACCGCCCGAAGGTAATCATGTACCTTTTTTATATATTCTGAATTCGGGTAAACGCGATATCCCGGCCGCCCCACCTCGTTGCCTTCGAACAAAGAACGATCGCCGATTATCTTATCGGTTCGCAGCAGATAGAATCCAGCCTGCTCATAGATAACTTGAGAAAATACCCCCTGATGTTCTTGCAAAAAAGCAAGAAAAGCATCGTACTGGCAATCTGGCGAAGGACTGTGCGGACGACAACGGCCTTTAGTCAATCCAAATAAAAATCTAGCGTCTTTATTGGTTGAAGTGACAGCCCCATATAGATCTGAAGCGTGACTGTCGCCCAATATGACCACGCCTGGACCATATTTCTCCGAACATGCAATCAATCTAGACTCCTCTTTGGAATCGATTTGTCTCGAATCGAATACGCAGTCGCCGTTATCGTAGATTGCCGAGTTATTGGATTGCCTGCTGTGTATTTTCTTCTCTGTTTTTAGAAGATAGAATGCTTTCCGGGTATTATCGGATTGACGCGCGAGCCATTGCTTCTCATATCCATTCGTCAGATGGCCGACTAGCCCCAGAGCAACGAATAGTATGGTAGCAACCAGGGTTGCCTTAAAAACAAGGGATTGACTGATCTTAAGTTTTCTTGCTGGCCCTTCTACATATTTCCAACTGAAGTAAGAAACAATGAGCGTTAAAAGGCACAACAACAGCATCAGCCCATTCGAAACCTCAAAAACACTCTGGCATCTAACAAATGCAAAAATAGGTTGATGCCATAAATAAGCACTGTAGCTCAGCAATCCAATTTGAACTAAAATCTTGCTAGTCAATACTTTATATATAGGCGCGACCTCGCCGGCAAAAATGATCAGCAAACAGGCGCCGATAGTAGGCACCACAGCATAGAGCCCGGGGAACGGCGTGTTCTTGTCATATAAAAAGATTGCCCCCAGAATCAGCAAAACACCCAGCGAGCCAAGCATTTTTTCCGCAGTCTTCGAACCTGGCAGCAGATGGCGATCTGCCGGATAAAAAGATACACAGGCACCAAGCAAAATCTCCCACGCACGCGAAGGTAATAAAAAGAAAGCTGCTTCTGGCTGATTGACGGAAGCCCAGTTTGCATAAAGCAAGCTCAGCGAAGCAAGCAGTGAAATTGCGACGACAACGAAGCGAACTCCACGCCTCCAGAAAATAACAGCAAAGATCGGGAAAAGAACATAATATTGCTCCTCGACAGCCAAACTCCAAGTATGCAGGAGCGGCTTATACTCGGCAGCGGTATCAAAATAGCCACTCTCCAACCAAAACAGGATATTCGACGAAAATATTGGTACCGAAGAGACACTCTGGGAGAAATTCTTCATGTCGTCTGGCAGTAAAAGCATCCAAGAAATGGGGATGCAAATTGCCATCATAAAAAAAAGAGCAGGAACAATTCTTCTTATTCGCCGCTCATAAAAACTTAAAATATTGAATTTCCCTTGATCAAGTTCAGAGAAAATCATTTTTGTTATCAAATACCCACTGATAACAAAAAAAATATCAACACCTACGAATCCGCCACCAAATGCCTCAAAGCCAGCGTGAAACAAAATAACCGGCAATACTGCCAAGGCACGTAGACCGTCTATTTCAGGCCTGTATTTCATTTTATATAAAACTTCCAACCCAAGTTATCTTTACAGACCGCGAAAACCAGAAAATATGTTTCCAATTGGCTTCTTATTCCACAAGCCTACACAGCGCAGCAGAACCACGGCACCAAGAGTGTTGCGCCAAGAAATCCTGAAAATCATAATGATTCACAGACATAATTAGCGCCTCAAGAACATCAATGAGATTGTCGCCATCAGAAACATTCTGACCGATGTTATATTTTCTCACGACAGAAGCAATAAACGTTCCATCAACACTCAAAACTGGAATGCCATAGTTTGCAGCTTGAAATATTCCAAGCGGAATTGAATAATCGGAATAGCATTTTATCAGGCATACCGATTTTGCGATCAAGCGCAGTTCGTGGAGCAAAAGCAACCCGGGAATAACGCAGATTTCTTTTGACCTCTCAATTTCAAGCCACAGAGTCGGGTAACTCTCTTTCAACTCGAAAATCATCTCACCTGCCAGCACCACCAAAGCATCAGAGTCATTTTTTATTAGGGTTTTTGCTATTTTTATAGAAAAAATAATTTCTTCGACCTTTTTTTTAGACAACGCTGAGTTCAAAGATAAAAAAATGCGCCGCCCCTTCAGAATATTTATATCTTGCCGACTTTCGCTTGCGCTGTAATGATCCTTCGCCGAATTACTCTCTGGAACTATTCCAAACGTAACAACATCGACCTTGCTAGCAACCTGGGGATATATCTCAACTATCTTTTCCACCAGAAGACTTGAAGTAACGTAAACTCTATCGGCACTTCTTGCCAGAACTGCCCTGACCAACGACGAACAAAATGGCCAGTGAACAGAAGTCTCTTTGTCAACATTGTGGCAGATCCAACCCACTTTTACGCCGATTAATTTGAATAAATAACAAGCAGCTATATTTGAGATCGAACGAAAAACCTGCTTTACCGGATTTTTATCGTCATTTAGGTATCTAAAAACATATCCATCGGGCCTATACTCTTGAGAAAGCAATGATTTAAGAGCTACTAAAAGTGGAAGTTTTGGGACACACATAAGAGCGTGCTCCATCGCCTTGCTGTGCGAAGACCACATCCTCGCTTTGATGTCATCATTGACCAGATAGATCTTCTTCACCTTGAACTAGGCTTTTTTTTAAGAGCAGCAGCGCGAAAAATAATTAACAGCAAAGACCAAAAAAAGCCTGGCTTTTTGAAAGCTATTGATTTTACCACGAAGGCACGCAATGCCAGCAATTGAGACCCGATATCGAGATATTCCCGATGAACCAATTCCGTGGAAGCAATTATTTTATGCCATTCGTCTTCCATAAATAAATCCGGAGTCATTACCGTCAAACGCTCATGACTCGGATCAATAGAAGCAGCTACACGACTTGTAAAATTATAGAACTTTAATCTCTCAATCACAGCCTTGTCTACAAAAATCAACTTGCTCCAATCTCCAATTTGCACTGGAATGAAGGTAGGGCAACCGATCGAGAGCGCTTCCTGAGCAGTTCTACCTATACAAATTGCTGCATCAGCGATCCAAAAAAGACGCGATGCATCATTCACATAATAGCTTTGGGTTATGAATTTTACTCTTGGATTTTCGCGCCTTAATTCGTCCAGATATTCAGCCTCCTGACAAATACCAACAAAGACGACAGAAATAAAATCACTGCTGAATTCAGCAAGTAGATTAAGCGCGCCGTTTATGAACTGACTCTTTTTCTTTGTTATCCTGCATACGATTAAAATCTGCTTTTTTTCCCTTGCCCCTTTTTCAACTTTGAATCCAGAAATTTCAGCAAACTCGGAAAGCAATTTCATGTCGAATGCTGGACATTGAGCCCTTGATTCAAATATGAAAAGGGGTCTTTTCGGATTTCTCGCTTCAAATCGAGTTAGATCCTCTCCAGAAAATACCACCGCAGGATAAGGGCGAAAGATCCAGTCGTGTTTGTAGGTTGCTCCGCCGGGCTTGCATATCGCGAAGCCACAATCGATCGCTTTTGCCACTTTGCCCATGTCATAGAACTGCTCAACTCCACCAATTGCAATAATAAGCAGCTTTAGATCATCTCCTGCGATTTCGTGCTTTTCAATATGATCGAGCACGGCGCCGAAAGATGCATTGGAAGAACAATTGACATGATGCACATTCGGTTTTTCGGAATAAACCGGTGGGAATAAATCTCCGTAGCTGATTACCTTCGCATCAAATGGGTTTGCCAGTAGATCGCGGAGCACCAACGCCGATCTATAGTGCCCACCCACACCCGTATTAGATTGTTCGTAACTGGATGTCGTTATAAGTATTTTAATTTTATTTTTCACGACAAATTCAGACCACGGATATCAGGTGAAGGAAAGATCACTTACAGCAGGAACCAATCTGCCGTCGGGAGTCACATATCGAGCCTCGACTTCGATTTCGTAACCAGTCTTTAGAAAAATTGCGTTCCGCACTTGAGTGATTAAGGCAAGAGTATCCACTGATGTGCCACCTCCCGTATTGACAATAAAATTAGCGTGCTGAGGAGAAACCTGGGCACCACCTATGCTCATCCCCTTGAACCCCAGACTCTCAATTAAAGCCCCTGGGGTTCCATAATTCTGGTACATGGAAGGATTGCTGACAAAAACAGAACCACAATTTGGCAGTTTCTGTGGGAACTTACGACGCCTGTTGCTCATTATTCCCAGCATTTCGCGGCGCAACTTCTTTCGATCCGCATCTGGAGAAAGTTCGAGTGTTACTTCAGTAATGATTTCCTCATTGCTTTGAAAAATTGACTTTCGATAGCCAAATTCACACTCGGCAGCAGTCCTGACGTGACTTTGACCTTGTTTGTCTATGCTTGCGACATTGACTACGACATCGCCTATTCCCTGACGCTGACTGCCACCGTTCATGCAGACCAGCCCGCCAAGCGTTCCGGGGATGCCACATATATGCGAAATACCTGAGAGCCCCCGAGTCATCGCGAGTCGCGCAAGACTTGGAACCCACAAGCCGGAACTAGCGGATATCAAATTTCCCTTCACAGATACCGAAGAAAAATTACTGCCGATCTGTATGCAAATTGCTCGCAACCCCTCGTCAGAGAAAAGCAAATTGCTAGTTGCGCCGATCACAACTTGAGGCAGATTCCTGGCATTTATCCAGCTTCGCAACTTGATCAAATCTTCAACACTGCTGGGCTGCACGACGATATCAGCGCTTCCACCTATCCGCCAACGGCTGATTTTGGCTAAGGGTACATTACAGCTGACGCTACCTGAAATGAGCGCATCGATCTCGGAAGCCAGCACCGAAAGGGTATTACTCAATTTCCACGTCCCCACCTAGACTTTTAATTTTTTCCGCGAAGTTCACATAGCCCCTAGATATTTGCCACGCATCGCTTATTTCTGTTACTCCGTCGGCGATGAGACCACAGAGAGTCAAGGCGGCACCTGCCCTCAAATCTAGCGCGCGCACAGTAGCCCCTATGAGCCCACCACCTTGACCATTAATCTTCAGCATATCGCCGTCGATTACGTGCCTGACACCCATCTTAGCCATTTCCTCTGCATACCCATATCGGCCCGGAAAACGAAGATCAATTATGCGGGATTCTCCTCGCGCTTTAGCGGCCCAAGCCGCCAGTATGGGCTGCACGTCGGAATTGATTCCGGGGTGTGGGCCAGTACTGATCTCCAATGGATAGCAGGTACTACCACGCACAATCAATGAATCTTGACCGCTGTAGAGTGTGGCACCGGCAGCGCGAAGATGTGCGAGAACCACTTCCAGATCAGAATATGGAAAATCCTTAATCTCGACATCGCCTTCAGTGATTGCCGATCCGATAAGCCATGTTATGGCCTCCATGTTGTCAGGCATGACTGAATGTTCTGCGCCAACCAGCCCCTCGACCCCTGTAATTTCAATATGCTCCTGCCCAAAGACTTTTATCTTCGCGCCCATTTTCCGAAGCAACGATATCAAATCAAGTATCTCAGGCCGAATATGCGGATTCCATATTCTGGTCACGCCACGCGCGAGGGTACCAGCTAAAATCGCATTTTCAGTAGCCCCTGTTGAGCGAAACTTCAAATGAATATCAGCACCTGTCAGGCCGTTTACAGCCTCAGCACACAGATAGCCAGATTCATCCCATACCCTGGCTCCGAGCCTCTCAAGAAGATCCACGTGCAGATCATATTTTCGCTCCCCAAGCTTGCAACCGCCAGGAAGAGGCACTGATCCACGCCCAAAACGTGCGGTTAGAGCACCAAGTATTAAAAGCGTATTCCGGATTGATCGCCCCCCCCATTCAAGGCGATCGCACACGCCATTTTTTTCACTTATCCGTATTACATCATTAGCCAGCATCTCACCGGACTTACCGAGGACTGCCAGCATACCCACATGCACCTGAGCATCAAGCAATTCAGATGGATAATTTCTCAGAGTGACTGGCTCAGCAGTTAATATTGTGGCGGCCAGGAGTCGAAGTGCAGAATTTTTTGCGCCAGCGAGCCGTATTACCCCCCGCAACTTTGACCGGGAAACTCGGATTTTAGATATGTTTTCCACTTTGGCCTCACTCAATGGCTTCTGTTTTCTTAAGACTTAAAATTTTCGCCGGAACACCCACCGCAGTTGAATTATCAGGTATATCCTTGGTGACAACAGCGTTAGCACCTATGACGCAGTTATTCCCGATTTTGATATTTCCTATTATGATAGCTCCAGCAAAAATTATCGTATTTTTTCCAATAGAAGGGTAGTTGCCTTTAACAACATCACCTACCCTAGCACCGCCAATGGTGACGTTTTGATAAATTATCACGCCTTCACCAAGACTCACACCGTCACCAATCACTATACCAATTGGGTGTCGAAGACGCGTTGATCTCGGGATTTCAGCTTTTGCCGATATGAACACACCGTGCTTTCTCTGCAATCGATTTGCCACATATCTTAGCAGCCTCTGATTTCCGTTTTTCTTAAACCGATGCATTAAGTCCATATGAAATTGAACTCTAGGAACGGCACCGCCAATTAAAAGTTTTTTAATCTTTTTCAGATTCATTTTTCGCCTTGCCGGCCGGACCTTATGCCGGAAACAGAACGGGCCTCTCCACTTATTATTTTAAAGACCCAGATCGATACGCCCCCATAGAAAACAAATAAGAAAATTCCCAAACTGGCGACAAATGAATATGAGTCCAAGCCGCATATTTTTGCACTTAAGAATATCGCAAACAAGCCCAGGGTTCTTATTGCATTTAAGACCAAGAATGAAAGCTGACTCCTGCTGAAGTTCAGCACCTGCATTAGCGGAGATGAAGTCAATTGCAACAGAGTGAAAAACGACAATAAGGATGAAAACTTTCCCGCCAAGCTCCATTTTTCCCCAAAAACCAGAGAAAATAAATCCTGACCAAAAAATGCAATGACGAGTGCAAGCGGAGTTCCGATTATGAATAATTTTTTCTGAACTTCCATGGTCACACTTCTTACTTTCCCCGGTACATTTTTTATGATTGTCATCTCGGCATAGTATGCTTTTGCCATTGAATTTCCGATCAGTGTTATCGGCATTGTTAATGACATCATAGCCAACCCCAACTGTCCCGTTGTTTTACCGTCGTAAAGTGCGGCACAGAACAACAGCGGTGCTTGTGCGGAAAATACCAAAAGAACCTGAGACGGCAGCCGATAAATTGGAAAACTGCGGTAATAGCAGGCTATGAATTTCATACGCTGCCAGGTTATTTTTCGACGTTCCTGCTGAAAATCGAGGTGAAAGCGTTTGACGAAAGAACCGATTCCGCCGCTTTGAGCAGCGATCTGCCCAATAAGCAAGCCTAGGGGCTTAATAGAGAGAAGACCAAGACCGATTTTGATTGCTTGCCCAGTGAATGCTTGAGTCACTTGCGTTTTGGCTATAATTTTATAGGCACGGCGACGGGTGGCCCACATGCTAAGCATTTCGTATATGCCTGCGCCTAACACGCCTAGCGCGATCAGGCCCCACCAGGGTGCAAGTATCTGCATCGAGACCAGGCCCAGTATTTTTGATCCAAATACAGCCAGAACGGCCGTGATGGTTGCTGTCAACCCAAGTAGCAATAAAGCGCTCAGGGCCATTAGATTCATGGCCATCGCATTTGTACGCGGCAGAGGCAACGCTGTTACATAGCGTAGAGTCAGAAAGGGGACGAGCAAAGCCACTAGCGAGGTGAATACAGCCAGAACACCATAATCCTCAGGACTGTAAATGCGGGTGAGCAGCGGGATGGATACCACACCAAGCAAGCGTGCGGTGCCCGTACCTAGTGCAAGCGTGCTCATGCCACGAAAAACACTTCCGGCGGGACCAGAGAACTGCTCGTTATACAGATGCCGAAGATTAGAAAAGCGTTTCAACTGTGCTCTGTCCGAAAATTTTTCATTTACTATTTTTTAAAGATGCCAATTCATGATTGGGGAACCATCGGCATCAACGAAGGGCGCGACTTGAGAAGAATCGTGTACCGTGTGTGGAAATCAGCCCGCATGATTGCGAATATCCGGTCCCGGTCAAGCTGCATTCAAGCTCTTAGTCAACTGGAGAGCATGATCGTGCAACGCGAGGGAAGGCTGATCGCGCAGTGATTCGTACTCAGATGGAACGCCGCAAAACACCACCTGTGACAGGGAAATGACTTCAAGCCGGATGTCTGCTCCCTGCGCGATCAGATGATTGTAGATCGGAGCCACATACAGTTCGTTGGCCTGCCCTTCTCCTTGCTGGTGGGCCGCGCGTTCAGCTGCGTAAGCACGTTCAAAAGCCGCAGCCTGACCGAAGTGGTAGAGGCCAGTGCAGCAAAAAGCGGATTCCTGTTTTTTTTCGGAGGTTCGGATCACTCGATCGGAGCCAGCGCTTGCAGGCACCGCATTGGACCAGTTGGCCCCGCTGCCAATGAAACATTCGAGATAACCATCCACCTTTTTGACATCGAAAGCCGTGGGATAGCGAAAACCTGGACGAAAAGTATCGATGTTGAAGATCAGCACCGGTTCGTGGTCGGCCACACCTGCAGCTGCCAAACCCTGGCTGACCGTATCGGCCTGGCCAGCGGTCATCTTCGGCAGCTCGACCACACGGCCGCGGGGGATTCCGATGCGCGCCAGCTCGGCGTGGGCGAACTCGGCGACTTGATCCTGCTTCAGGCAGACGATGAGCAGATCCTCGTGTTGCGCAATGCTCTGGAAGCTGCCGACAGCCAGGGCAAAAACACTTTGTCCGACGAGTCGCAGCCGATACTTGGGCTCGGTATACCCGGCCTCGAAGAAGCGGCGGCTACGGCCAACCATTGGAATGACGATCATGTATCAGTGCGGCAGGTCGTTGAAGTGGTAATGCTTATGCAGGGCAACCGCCCGGCTGAGCAGGGCAAGTTGCCGCTGCGGTTCGTCGCTGTGCAAGGGCAGCATCGACAGGAATAGATGCACGGTGATCGCGGCGATGAGTTTCTCGCCCCCGGCTTCGCCGACCACCGCGAGGCAGCTTTGGCGAAACCGCTCGATGACAGGCTGAGTCCGCTCCGGTAATTCGCCTTGCACCTGGATGGCGTTAGTACCTGTCAGCTGACCACGAATCTGACCGGCAATGACGAAGTCGTAGCCGCCGATCACGGAGTGAAATAGCTTGCCAAAGTCATAGCGCAAGTCGCCATGGCTGTTGAGTTTGCCATCAGGCCCCAGACCGCGTGGGTCGATGACCTTGATCCGTCGCGCACGGGCGTCGTAGAGGATGTTGCTGAAGCAGAAATCTCCGTGGCAGAGGGTGAGTGCGCCGGCGGGTGCGGCGTCGATCACCGCTTGGGCATCGGTGGCGATCTGGATTACCGACGGGTGTGCCACGCCGTTGACAGTGGTCGGCGCTTCCAGAATCCACTCGCTCTGGCGTGCGAAATCGGTGAGGCGTCGCAGGGTTTTGGGCAGATACATTTCGCGCCAGTCAGCGCGGCTAGCGGCCGGTAAGGCGTAGGCGCTGCACTCGGACAAAAACTCGAGACAGCGGATGAAGATGGTGCCCCAGTCCTGCGGGGGCAACAGGCCAAACACGTAGAGATCGCTCAGCGGCAGAGCGTAGAGATACTCGATGTCGTAAAACGTGTCTTCCGGCTCGGTGCCACTGCTGCCGATCTGCGGAACATAATGGCGCATGGCCGCAGGCAGGCTGCGAAACCATTCGAGCTCGGCGCGGATCTTCAGGCCGTTTTCGCTGCGCTTGCGGATGTAATGGCGCTCAACCCGCAGCTCATTGAACACGCGTTCGGTCGTGTGGCTGGCGCGGCTGCGATAGTAGGCATTGACGTGGCCGCAATCGGCCCATCTGCGCGTCCGATACACCGCAAGGCCTTTCGGTGACAGGGCCTGGTAGCGGTTGAGGACGGCGATGTAGTCAGTTTCCTGCGCTAGCAAGGTCTGGAACAGCGCGGCATCTCCGAAAGACATATAACCCGTCAGCACCGGATCACCAGGCTGGCAGTAGCGGTAGTCCGCCGAGATAAAACGCTCTGACGCGCTCTGCACCTGCGAACGTGGGTAGTAGCCGTCGTTGGCGGCCACGGCCACCACATCTGCTGTTTCCAGAGGTAGATCACCCTGCAAGGTATCGCCGTGAAGAATGCGCAGGCACTCGCCTGTTGCAGGCGGGTGCGCAGCGAGGACAAGGCGCAGCGATTCGACCAGCCGCTTTCCGGGCGGTGTGAGCGCCACCGCGACGCCTGCAGCTGCAAGGGCTGCGGCGTCGCGCGCTTCCAGTGCGAAATCGTCCGGCAGGCTCATCACCACCGACTCGCGGAGGGCAGCAATGGTGGCGAGCTGGCGCGCGTAGAGCCGCCGGTTTCCCAACGGCAGAAAGCTCGGCGGCAATTGGCCCAGTTCGGAGGCCAGTTCGGCTGGCACATAGGCCGCCGAGGTAATGATCAGCACGGCTTGGCACCCGTCCTAGGCTTGAACAGCTCCGCCAGTTCAGCAGGAGATTTTTCAACAAACTCGTTGGGTCTCACGCAGCGATCGTCGATGTAAAAACCATCAAAGCCGCACCAGGGTTTGCCGGTGATGACCTCGTCGTGCGGTACCTGATGCCGCCTCAGCCAGTCGAGAATCACCGGCAGGGTATGCACGTTGATCTTGCCCACGCTACCGTCGTAAGTCCGCATGTTGCGGCTGGTTAAGATCACGATTTCGTAGCCAGCGGCCTGGTATTCGCGCAGGCGCTCGATGAGAGCCAGGTTGGGCTCTTTATCGGCATAGGGTTTGTCGGATTCTTCGGTAATGGTGCCGTCTAGATCGACAATGAGACGCTTCATGGGCTGTCCTTAAGACTGGGAAGGTGCCGACTGCTGGCGCAGCCAGAATTTCATTGCCGGGCCCAAAAGCATTTTTGCTGCAGCCGAACCACCGGGCCCTGTGAGCAGTGCCAACTTCAGAGCACGCACTTTACGGTTCAAAGCCATGGCATCTGGGTAGCACGCTTCACCAAATGCAACCATGCGGCGTGCCAGTACTCGGTTACCTTCTGCAAAAGCTTTGAAGCCACGAAGGGCAATATCATGCTCGACGAAAGCTTGCACCAATTCCTTCTGCCCGATGCCAGCACTAGCAAGCAACTCAGCAGGCAATGAAAAAGTTGCGACATATTCGTCAACAAGATGCTTCAGTGCTCCACTACCCGCCTGCAATGCGTTCTGGTTGGAATCATGCACACGGTACTGAAACAGCGGCTTGTCTACAAAGTATGCCTTATAAGCACGTCCAAGTAGCGCCCAAGCAAAACGCTTATCAGGGTTGATCACTCCCCCCTGAGAATAACTCTCCACTGCATCATGCAGCATCTTTGGATATGCCGTTGATAGAAAATAGAACGGCACGCGCAGAGTTAAAAGACTATTTCGCAGCAGAGATGAAGCATCAAGTGAGTAGACCGGAGCATCCAACAAAGCAGAGAGCTCATAGTCTCGAACGGCACCCTTCCATTGCTTCCAATCAATGCGCTGCTCGCCAGTCACCTTGCCTTGGGAATCAATTACCACAGTGGCACTACTCACCACACATTCTGCTGCTTTGTTACCCAAGTGGGTAAACAGCTTTTGATAACTGGAGAGTGCATCGACATTCATTAAATCGTCGGACGAAAGCATAACCATGTAGCGCCCGGTAGCCATCGCCGCCGCTTTACTGAGATTGCCAGCAAAACCAACATTACAACGATTTTCGTGCAGCGAAATACGCTTGTCGCGCGCTTGGTAGCTACGCACTAAGACCGCTGAACCATCTGTGCTGGCGTTGTCAGAAACGTTGATCTCGAAATCATGAAAATCCTGACCCAGCACGCTATCCAGCGTGGCACCTAGGTATTTTTCATAATTGAAGTTGGGGATACAAATACTGAACTGTACTTGACGCATCAAAATCATCCTTTAGGAATTCATTAACGCAGACGGAAATTTCAGAGCAGTGTCAATTTGAGAGATGCACTTCTAGGATTCAAAAATGAATGCCAAATATTATTTTTACCTCTTTGAATTCGAGAGAATTTCCGGATCGCAAGACGTCCCCAGGGATTAAAAACTTACAAAATTTTTATTAACACAAGCGGACGCCAGAATATCAGCAGATTGAAAAATACACCATGATGCGAATTTTAAAAATCAATGCAATACAAACTTAATAGCGCCGAAAGCACTCATTTTTTCTGAATGCGCTTTATGCATCATATGAACTTTAGAATAGACATCACATATTTTCTCGCAACAGGAATCAATCTCATAAGCCTGAAGCACATGATCTCTTGCAGCGGCTCCAAGTCTTCTTGCCAACGTCGGATTCTCTATCAACCGAAGCATGGCTGATGAAAAGCCACTCACATCATTAGCCTCGACTAATATTCCTGTAACTTCATCAGTTATTACCTCTACTGCAGCACCGCCTTTAGCCGCAACGAGCGCTCGACCTGCGGCAGATGCTTCAACGAACACCCGACCAAAGGATTCTGATTCGCAGGGATGCACTATGACATCTACAGAATTCATTATATCGACAACGTTCTTACAATAGCCCTTAAAAACAAAACGATCCTGCAAGCCAAGCTCTCGAACTAAACCGATTAAATATTTATAGTAACTTTTTGACTCTTGGCTCGAGTTATCGCCCGGGATTTCTCCATACAACAGAAAAATTGCTTCTGGGCAAGCGGATGCAACAATAGAAGCAGATTTTATGTATACATCATGCCTTTTCCAGGTCGAAGATATATTGGCAACCATGCCAAAAACCTTCCCACCCGCTTCAAATGGCTCCGGATGACAAAATGAATTTCCAGAAAAATTAAAGCCGTTGTGGATAACAGCCGATTTCTCGGATTTAATATCGGCCATTACTGCACGATAAGAAGAAAGCGAATTGGCAACAAGAAAACCAGATCTCAATAATCTAAGAGAAGCACTTCCGTCGGCGTCTCCTTTCAGTCGATGCAGTTGCCCCGGACCAATCATTTCACGAACATGCCACACGTGAGGGAGATTGAGCCGTACCGCAGCTATTGCGCCATCTGGAGATAAAGCAGTCGATGAATGAATGATGTCAACATCAAGTTTCTTACAAATTCTCATTATCTCCGAGCTTGACTTAATAAGAAAACCCGTATAAAAGATTTGATATATTTCAATTAGCGGCCTTATTAAAAATGATTTTCTAGTGCGTGAATTCCAAAAATAAAGTGGCCCAAAGAAAACTGGAACTTTACTTCTCGCTTCTAGATCCTCCCTCGCAGCGCGTGAAACGCGAGCACTACAGTAAATAAAGGATTGAATGCCCCTTTTCGACAATGCATCAACAAGCTCAAGCGTGCTTATCGATGCCCCCCCGATAGCACCGTTTAGAATGTGAAGTACTTTCATGAAATATGGCAGCTGCGGAGAATTTTCAATTATCTCATGGAGCTGTATTTATAATTGTAATACCCATATTTTCCATAACCGTAGTAACCATAAGTGCCACCACGACCAACCTGGTTTACAACAAGACCGCGAATCACAATACCAACTTGACGCAGACGCTTAACAGTTTCCAGTATTTCACGCCGACTGTGCTCGCCTGCCTTCATAACCAAAAGAGTCGCACCAGCAATTTGACCGATAATACTTGCATCTGAGACGGCAAGAATTGGCCCAGTATCAATAAGAACCAGGTCCGACAAAGACTCCGCCTCGGCAATCAACTCACTAAAGCGCTTCGTCATAAGCAACTCGGTTGGGTTTGGAGGTATGTTTCCAGTACTTATTATTCTCAGATTCGGAACCCCAGATTCTCGCAACACTTCCGAAATCGATGCGCCGAGCACATAGTCACTGACCCCCTTCGCTCGATCCAAGCCAAAGTAATCATGAGTTGTTCCCCGCCTGAGATCAGCATCAATCAAGATAATGCTCATAGGTATTTGAGCAAGAACGGCACTTAAATTCGAGGTTACAAAGGATTTTCCGATGCCAGGAGTTGGCCCAGTAAACAAAATGCTTTTATTCTTTGCCTCAAAAACACTGAAATGAAGAGTGGTGCGCAAACTCCTAACAGCCTCTGCTGCTGGATCACTTGGACTCGCAACAACAAGCACTTGCCTTTCAATTTTCTGAGCGCGAGAACTTCTACTCTCAAATATTTTCTTTTGCTCCTTTGAAAAAGGAATCGTTGCATAGACAGGAATGCCAGTTAATCGTTCGATCACCGCTGGATCGTGTTCGGCATGATCTAAGAGTTGCATAATAATTAAAATTGCCAGACCGATTGCGAGACCTGCTATTAAACCGGCGACCAAAGCAATGACAGATTTTGGTTGAAACGGATTACCTGTAGAAAATGCCTCATCCATAAGACGAACATTTCCTAAGGTGCCCGCCTCAGCAACCTCTAACTCTTGCATGCTGCTAAGCATATTGGTGTAAAGCCCTGTATTCACCTCCACTTCTCGCCTCAGTCTTAGCAGCTCTTGCTGAGTTGTAGGTAACTTGACAATACTCTGCTGCACCTTTGCAGCTTGATCAGACAACATCCTTTGTTGAGTATCTAGCGCGACTACAGATGGATGAGCAGGGGTCAGCGTCAGCAGTAACTCGCCCCTTTTTTGCATAAGCTCGTTTTTTTTCTGCTCGATAGTCGTTGACTGCGCTAAAACGGCCGCTGTTTCCTTATCTAGATCAACGGAAGACTCGCGAAGCCGATAGTTATTCAGATCACTTTCAGCCGACTCGACACGCGCACGAACTGCAGGCAGTTGACTCTTAAGAAATGCCAGAGTCTGAGCCGCCTCGGCGGAGCGTCTCTCCACATTCTGACGCAGGTATGCACTGGCAACAGAGTTAGCAACTTTGGCTGCGTATTCTGGCACCTCGGAAGTCGCGGTAATCAGTATCACACCACTACCTTTCTGATTTTCCCCAACAGTTAAAATATCCTTTAATTTATTAATTGCGGTGGTAATCTTGAGTTTTTTTACGAGCAAATTACTTCCAAGTGAAGCGTTAAATTCAGAAACAAATACAGTTAGCTTTTCGCCACTACTGTCGTTCAGCACTGATGAAATGACCTTCCCGACCTCGCCGTTTGAAACTAGAAGACGATCTTTTAATAATATATTAAATTTATTTTCACCCACCGAATGAAATGTGAAGGCAACATTTTCATATCCAGACGGTACGTCAAATGTAGAAACCGCTAATGTTGGTCTATTCCACACAAATCGTCTCAAGCCCGGCACCCTCAAGGCCATTTTCCCAATAGCGCTATCACGACGGGCAATGGCTCTACCAATGATGGGAAAATAGCGAGGCTCAATTACGATATCGCTCTTCAGATCCTTCACCACCCTTTCAAGAACCAACTTAGAGCGAATAATCTCAAATTCAGACAATATGTGCCCAGCACTAAAGCCCAAGCCATCTGCATCGCCAAATGCCAAGGCCATTTGGCCAGCTTTCGATTCGAATAACACCGTCGCCGACGATTTATACATAGGAACTGCAATATAAAGATAGGCGGATGCCACCAAAACTCCTGCCGCCATCGATAAAAGCAGTTTCGACCAGTTGGACAAAAGAATGGCAAACAATTCTTTCGGGCCCAAACTGGAGTTTGGATCTTCCCCTTGTATTACGCTATCGCTCGACAAAATTTTGTTTTCCATTAATCAGTGCCGGTAATTTAATGATTACGAATTGAAAAGCAATTAAAAAAACCTCAAACCCGCTTGAAGGATATAGCCCATAAGCGCTAAGGTTGCCTTATTTTTTTATTATGCAGAAAGCCACCGTATATCATAAAAACAATGGCAATTGTAGCAGCTGAAAATCTGAGGCCATTATGCGTCACTCCATAAAGTATAGGGGCTATTGCACAGGCCTTGTATGCAAAGCCAGTGCCTGCAGCAATCATCAAATACCAGATCGCAGAATACAGACTAAAACCTATAATGCCGTAGCAAAATATCAGCGTGCCAACTGATGAATGCAACTCACCACCAATAGATGCCAATTCGCCCCCGAATCGTTTGTTTAAACCCTCTCCAGCGCCCAGTAGAAGATATTCCGGGTTCGCGAGAATTCGGTCGTAGCCGCGCCCTTCCACTTGGTTATCAAATACAGCACTCGTTTGCTTATTTCTAGCTTGCATTCTTTCATTAAATCCAATGGAGTAGGAAGTCGCAAGGAGAAGAAGACCAAAAAATATCATCAAGAACACGCGTCCTGCCTGCTTAACATCACCGAGCATCGTGAAAGTGAATATTATGAAACATGCCACCAATCCCGCTCTCGATAAAGTTAAAAGGCAAAGAAAGCAACTAATAACTAACATTAGACGATTCCAGATCGGTGACCCAATCGACAACCGGTCGGAAATGAAAAAAATCAAGCAAGATGAAACACAAAAAAAAGCGAGCTGATTCGGATTATTAAAAAGACCTTCCTCTCTTGAGGCGGAATTGAATCCCGATGCAAAAACCGCAATAAATACTAGAACTATCGCTCCAGAGAATCCCGCCCATGTATGGCGAAAGAATGACAAGCAATTAAATCTTATAAGATTGAATGAAAAATATATTAGTAGTAAGTTATAATATTGGAACGAGGAAAAGAATAGCGGCTTCAAGCTATTAAGCGTCACGGACCAGAAAGCGTTTACAATTGTCACGTATAGAGCAAAAAGACAAAATATCGTACATACCAATCTACCCCTGTTATCACACTCTGTTTTAATTTCAGCTGGAACCCAGGAATCTGTTACAGCATTTTTTTTGGATAAAATAAAGAAAAATAGCATAGCCGTGAGCATTACCGCATGCGATGGCTGCAGAGTTCCGCTACCGAATAAGTAAATTGGGGTTAAAACTATATGAAGCGTCCATAAAAAATATATTAATTTCATATTGTCATAAATCGGAGGTGCTTTAAATTTTTAATTATTATGAGACAAGAATGATCTTGATAATTAACTATTTTTCACTCATTTGAAATAGGATCACAGCAGCGTTCGTCTTTCATCTTAGAACAGATTTTTTGCGGATTACGATTTAATAAATAGTCTACACGCTTTATTTAAGGGACGATGTTTGCTATGTGAATATTCGACACCGAAATTGGGGCGGTCCGCACCGCAGTGCCACGGCCCTCAAGGTCCCCTGTAGCGGCCATGGCGCTGCCGCTTAGTGACACTCGTGCAACAACATCATACCGATTAAATTTAGATAGATTATTTGAAGCCACCATCGCCATCGTATCGTCGAGTATCACATCAATCGGAAATTTAGGATTCACGATTTTATTAACCGCAAGTGGAATTGACGAAGTAGCACTGTTAAGAGGTGTAGCTCTCGCGAATACAAACAAGACAGCTCCTCTGGGTATTTTTTCCACTAAGTTAGCCTCAATAGTCACACTCACGGCTAACTGAGTCCGCGCACCAGATGAATCAGGCAATTGAGTTTCCTGGTCAACAGGGCGCTCTGGCGCCACCGATGTTGCTGCTTGCTTAGTTGGACTTGCAAGAGGCAAAATTTCGTTAAGTCGTTCAGCCACGATGCTTTTTAAGTCCTCTGGCAAATCTTGCGCCAGCAGCATTTCTAGCCGCTGCGATGCCCTTGCGAAGCCATCGGCCTGCGCATCCGCAAGCGCGCCGTACCAAAGTGCCTTGCCGTATCTGGGTTGTAGAGCGAGCGCGGCCTCGAACAATTGGGCGGGACGGCCGAGTAGATCACGGTCGCGAGACATGGCCAACGCCTCGCCTTCGCTGACCAGCCACTCCGCATTGCTGCTGTTGCTGGTGGAGTTCGCCTTCCCGTAACTGTAGGCAGACTCGGCATATTTGCCCATCACGAAATGGCTGCGACCCAGCATGGCCCAACCCTCTGCGTCCTCGGGTTGGCTTTCGAGCCGCTTCTTCAGTTTGGACACCATCGCCTCGATATCCGGACTGCCTGCTGTTGCATTACCGTCGGCTGGAGCTGAGGCGATTTGTCTTGCCACCTCCCAGGTGCCGGCCTGCCAATACCAAAGTCCCGAAAACGATGCGAGCAGCACGAAAAGCACCAGCGGGAAAGCAGCCCTGCCACCGGCTTCAGCAACTGGCATGGGCACAGGGGACGCCGCATCGACCAGCAGTCGTGCCTCCATCTCCTGCTGGACGGCAGCCGCTTCTGCCGCAGGCAACACGCCGGCCGCGATATCGGCCTTCAGCTCGGCCAGGCGGCTGTCATAGGCAGCCACATTCGCCGCGACGCGACCGACGCTGGAGGACCGCCCTGCTTGCCACAGCGGACGCGTCAGCCACAGCGTGGCGACGATGCAGAGCGCGGCCATCAACAATGCCAGGGTCATGTTTTGGTCTCATCCTGGGCGGCCAGCGCGGCGCGCGTTTCAGCCAGCAACTTCTGCACAGCGGCTTCGTCGATGTCCCGCCGTCGCACCACTGGCGCCCGTGTATTGCGCATCCAGCGCATTGCCCACCACAGCGCCGCCAGCAGAAGCAGGAACGGTCCCGCCCAGAGCAGCGCGGTGCTGGCCTTGAACGGCGGTCGGTACAGCACAAAGTCACCATAACGATCGGTCAGATACCCAGCGATCTCTTCATTGCTGCGCCCTTCGGCCAGTTGCCTACGCACTTGCTCGCGCAGGTCCAGCGCCAATGGGGCGTTGGATTCGGCAATGGTCTGGTTCTGGCAAACCAGGCAGCGCAGTTCGCTGATCAGTTGGTGGTAGCGCGTGTCCTGCGCCTCGTTGAGACCCGGCGTCTGGGCCTGAACCCCGGTACTGAGCAGCACGGCTAGCACCCCCAGCACAACCGCCACGAAAGACACCCGACCCAGCGGGCGAATACCCATGACATTGAGATCAACCATCACGATGCTCTCCCCATCAAGGGCGCGATCTTTTCGCGCCATGCCTGCTCAGTCACCGGCCCGATCTGCTTGAACAGAATGGTGCCCTCCGGCGACAGCACATAGGTTTCCGGCACGCCGTAGACCCCCCAGTCCAGCCCCATGACGCCCTGCGCATCCGCCGCGACCACGCGGTAGGGATTACCGTGGCGCGTCAGCCACTCCAAACCCTCGGCATCAGTGTCCTTGTAGTCAATGCCGATGATCTCCACCCCGTCCTTGGCCAGTTGCATCAGCAGCGGGTGTTCGTTGCGGCACGCCGCGCACCAACTGGCAAAGAAATTGACCATGACTGGACGCCCCTTCAGGTCGGCGTTCGCAAGTTGCGGTGGTGTGCCGCCCAAACCGGGTAACGCAAATGCAGGCGACGCCTTGCCAATCAGCGGCGAAGGCACTTCGCGCGGGTCGCGTGTCAGCCCGACCGCGAACAGCGCCAGCAATCCCAGCAAGACAACGATCGGAATCGCAAAGCGCATCAGGCCATCGCCCCAGCCGGCGTGGCAGTGCGCACCGGGGAAGCCGCATTGGCCAGCCGGTAGCGACGGTCCATGACAGAACAGAGGCCGCCCGCGAACATGAAGACGCCACCCAGCCAAACGAATCGGATCATGGGCTTGTAGTACAGACGCAAGCTCCAGTCGCCCCCGATATTTTCCTTGTCGATGGGCTCTCCCAGAGCAACGTAGAGGTCGCGGAACAGGCCCACGTCCACGCCGGTTTCGGTCATCACGCTGCCCTGGCTGGGATACAGGCGCTTTTCGGGTTCGAGTGTCGATACGGTGCGGCCGCCCCGCTCCACCGTCACCGTGCCGCGGTCGGCGATGAAATTGGGGCCTTTGGACTCCTGCACCCCTGCAAACTGGAAGTTGAAACCCGACATCTCGGCCTCGCCACCCGGGCCCAGTCGCACGTCTCGCTCAATTCCATAGCCAGTGACCGACACCACGCCGAGCATCCACAGGCCCAAGCCGCAATGCGCCAGCGTCATGCCCCAAGTGCTGCTGGGCACACTGGCCAATCCCGCCAGCAGCGTCGGCTTGCTGCGCAGCCGCTTGATGAGCTCGACCGGGGCGGTCGCGAGCGTCCAGAGTGCCAGCCACACGCCGGCGGCAATCACCAGCGAGCTCTTGCCTTGCAGGGCGAACGGCATGGCGACGGCGGCCACCAGCGCGAACAAAGCCGGCACGCGCAGACGACGCAGGCCTTCACCGAGATGGCCGCGCTTCCACGGCGTGAACACGGCCAGTCCCAGCAGCACGAACAATGGCGCCATCAGCGGGAAGAAAATTGCATTGAAATACGGCGGGCCAACCGAAATCTTGCCCAGCGAGAAGGCGTCGATCACCAGCGGATACAGGGTACCCAGCAGCACGCCGAAGCAGGCCGTGACCAGGAAGACGTTGTTGAGCAGCAGCAAGCCTTCGCGCGAGAACAGCCGCAACTCGCCCTCGCTCGACAGCTTGGGCGCGCGCCAGGCGTAGAGCGATAGCGCCCCACCCACCACCACGGCCAGAAACGCGAGGATGAACACACCGCGTGCCGGGTCGCTGGCAAAGGCGTGCACGCTCACGAGCACGCCGGAGCGCACCAGGAAGGTGCCGAGCAGCGAGAGCGCAAAGCAGAGAATCGCCAGCAGTACCGTCCAGCTTTGCAGCAGGCCGCGCTTTTCGGTGACCGCCAGCGAATGAATCAGCGCCGTACCCGCCAGCCAGGGCATGAAGCTCGCATTTTCAACCGGGTCCCAAAACCACCAACCGCCCCAGCCCAGCTCGTTGTACGCCCACCAGCTACCCAGGGTGATGCCCATCGTGAGGAAGGCCCAAGCTGCAGTCGTCCACGGCCGGGTCCAGCGCACCCAGGCGGTATCCAGCTTGCCGGTGATGAGGGCAGCGATGGCAAAGGCAAAGGCCACGCTGAAACCGACATAGCCCATGTAGAGCATCGGCGGGTGAATGATCAGGCCGGGGTCTTGCAGCAGCGGGTTCAGATCACGGCCCTCGAGCGGCACCGGGAACAACCGGTCGAAAGGATTGCTGGTGATCAGCATGAACAGCAAAAACCCCACGCTGACGAAGCCCAGTACCGCCAGCACGGTAGCGGCCAGGTCGGCAGGCAGGCGGCGGTTGAAGATCGACACCGCGAGCGTCCAGCCGGAGAGCATCAACCCCCACAGCAGCAGCGAGCCCTCATGTGCGCCCCACACTGCTGAAATGCGGTAAATCAGCGGCAGCTCGGAGTGAGAGTTCGCGGCCACATAAGCCACCGAGAAATCCTTGTCGATGAAGCAATACGTCAGGCACAAGTAAGCCGTGAGCATCACCAGAAACTGCGCCTGCGCCGCACTGCTCGCCACCGCCAGGGCGCGACTATTACGCGTCAGCAGGCCGTAGGCAGGCACCAGCGTTTGTGCCAACGCAGCAGCGAGGGCAAGGATGAGGGCGAAGTGGCCGAGTTCGGCAAGCATGGGGCGTGACAGGTGAAGGGCAGATCGGCCTGCCGTGCGAAAGACCGCCGGCCAGCGCCGAAGTTTATCCTGCTTGCCGGCATCGGCACGGGACTTGGATCACGTGTGCTCCGAAGTGAACCTCGACGAATTGCAGCACTGATCCCCCACGGCGCGGCCTCGCGCCTACAGCTATTGGCGATCCGCGGTCTTGAACGGCGCACAGGCATGCTTGCCGCCCTGCTCTTTCAGGCTGGCCGCAAGGTCCGGCGACATGTAGTTCTCATCATGCTTGGCGAGCACTTCGTCAGCCGTGAACACCCCGTCCGCCGCCATGGCCCCGGTGGCGACAATGCCCTGCCCCTCGCGAAACAGGTCAGGAAGAATGCCCTGATAGCGCACCCGGACGGTCTTGAAGCAGTCCGCCAGCGTGAATTGCAGATCCAGCCCCTCGCCACGGGCGAGCGAACCTTTCTCCACGAGTCCACCCAGACGCACCTTGGCCCCCACGGGCGCCTTGCCCGCCGCCAGGTCGGACGGCGTCTGGAAATACATCATGTTCTTCTTGAAGGCTGTAGCACCCAGGGCAGCAGCGGCTCCCACGCCGAGCACCAGTGCTGCCACTGCCAACATTCTTTGCTGCCGCTTGGTCATGCGTCGCGATCCGTGGTGTCTTCCGCGCTCTCAGACAAGCGCCGCCGCAGTTCGTTGCGCGCGAGGTAGGGGGCCAGCACGTTCCACACGACGGTTACGGCGGCCAAGCCGAAGCTGGCCCAGATGAAGACGGCGTAGCGTGGGTCCATCAGGGCGCTCCCTTCAGCCAGTCCTGCACCCATCGCGTATTGCGCTCGCGCCAGAGCAACTGGTTTTGCATACGCCGCAGCAGGGTAGCGCCAAACAGCAGGTAAAACCCCGCCACGCTCATCAGCAGCGGCCAGAGCATGTCGCCGCCGATGCTGGGCTTTCCGAGCTTCATGATCGTGGAGGTCTGGTGCAGGGAGTTCCACCAGTCCACCGAGAACTTGACGATGGGCACGTTGACCACACCCACGAGCGCCAGCCAGGCGCAGGCACGTGCAGCAGCGCGGGCATCCGAAAACGCGCTATTGAGGGTGATCACACCAAGGTAGAGGAACAGCAGCACCAGTTCGCTGGTGAGCCGCGCATCCCACACCCAGTAGGCACCCCACATCGGCTTGCCCCACAGCATGCCGGTGATGAGTGCGACCACCGTGAAAGAAGCCCCAATGGGGGCTGCGGACACCACGGCAGCTTCGGCAAGCTTCATGCGCCAGATCAGCGCCACGGCCCCGGCCAAGGCCATGAAGACGTAAATGGAGAGCGAGATGGCCGCCGTTGGTACGTGGACATAGATCATGCGGAAGGCGTCACCCTGCTGGTAATCCTTCGGCGCCACAAACAGCCCGGCGTAGCATCCCACGACGATCAGCAGCACCGCCCCTGCCATCAGCCACGGCGCCCAACGCTCGGCAAAGCGGAAGAAGGTTGGCGGCGAGCCAAGGCGGTGAAACCAAGTCCAGTTCATCTCAATCAGGATTCGAGGGCGTTACGCAGCGCGGCTGCCGCAGCAAAGGGGACGAGTGTGGCGCTAAGCGCCAGCAAGGCAGCGAGAAAGTATAAGGGCGCAGACGGGTCCAGGCCGTCGGCCGCCATGCGCACGGCGCCGGCGCCGAAGATGAGCACCGGGGCGAGCATGGGCAGTATCAGGATAGGCAGCAGCAGGCCCGCGCGCGGCAGGCCTACGGTGAGCGCGGCGGCAAAACCGCCCAGCAACACCAGTGTTGGCGTGCCGAGCAGCAAGCTCATTGCTAGCACCGGTGCGGCCTCGGCGGACAAACCCAGTCCTGATCCCAGCGGCCAGGCCAGCAGCGCCAGCGGCAGGCCACCGACCAGCCAGTGCGCGGCGAGCTTGGCAGCAACGATCAGCGGCAGGGGCGGATGGGCGAGCGCGAGCAGTTCCAAGGTGCCGTCATCGAAGTCGCTGCGGAATACGCGCTCCAGGGTCATCAGGCTGGCCAGGAGTGCTGCGATCCACACGATGGCCGGCGCATACTTCGCCAGACTCGGCTCGTTGGCGGTCACCCCCAGCGGAAAGATCGCGGCCACCAGCGCATAAAACAGCAGCGGCTGCGCCGCCTCGGCCGGGGCGCGGGCAGCCAGACGCAGCTCGCGCAGCAAGGTCGCACCCAGCGCCTTGAGCAGACTCATGCGCGAAGCTCCACGTGGCGGATCAAGCCACACTGCGGCGGCAGTGGCTGGTGGGAGGTGAGCAAGATCGCGCCGCCGGCGGCCCGATGCGCAGCCACCAGCTCGGCAAACAGCGTTGTGCCCTCCACGTCCAGCCCTGCCAATGGCTCATCCAGTAGCCACCAGAGCCGGTGCGAGAGCAGCAAACGTGCCAGTGCGGTGCGCCGCTTTTGCCCGGTGGAGAGCGTCCGCGCCGGCCGGTATCGCGCCGCCCTGAGCTGCAGGCGATCCAGTGCGGCACCGATCCCTCCATCATCTGAACCGGTCAGCCCGCACCAGAACTGCAGGTTCTCGCCCGCCGAGAGCGCCGGATGCAGACCGTTCTTGTGGCCGATCCAATGCATTTGTTCGGGCGGGGGCACGCTCAGCCGGCCGGATTCCGGCTGGCGTAGTCCGGCGATGGTTTCCAGGAGACTGGTCTTGCCCGCGCCGTTGCGGCCGGTGAGATGCACCACCTCGCCCGCAGCCATCGTGAGCGAAAACCCCGCGAACAGGGTGCGATCCCCACGCGCAAGCGCAAGGTTTTCGACGACGAGGGTGGGGGTGGGCTGCATGGGCCGCGCAGTTTAGCGGTGGCGGCCCAAGGCAGCACCGTAAAATAGCGGTCTCGATTTAGTGAAACGCCCATGTCTGCCCAACTCATCGACGGCAAAGCCGTCTCCCTGCAGGTCCTGGATCGCGTCGCCGCTGGCGTGGCCGTGCGCCGTGCCAGCGGTGCGCGTGCGCCGGCGCTGGTCACCGTGCTGGTCGGCGGCGATCCCGCAAGCCAGGTCTACGTCCGCAACAAGCGGCTGGCCTGCGAAAAGGTGGGCATCAGCTCCATCCCCCTGCACTTTCCGGACACACTCACCCAGACGGAGCTGCTGGCCGAGATCGACCGGCTCAACGCGGATGAGGCCGTGGACGGCATCCTGGTGCAGATGCCGCTGCCCGCACAGATCGACCCCAATGCCGTGATCGAACGCATCGCACCCGCCAAGGACGTGGACGGCTTTCACCCCTACAACATCGGCCGCCTCGCCTGTCGCGTGCCGGTGCTGCGCCCCTGCACGCCTTATGGCGTGATCGAGCTGTTGAAGAGCGCGGGCGAAACCTTCAAGCGCCGCACTGCCGTGGTGGTGGGTGCGAGCAACCACGTCGGCCGGCCGATGATGCTGGAGCTGATGCTGGCGGGTGCGACTGCCACTTGCTGCCACCGCTTCACGGCCGATGTCGCCGCTGAAGTCGCGCGGGCGGACATCGTCGTCATCGCCGTCGGCAAGCCGGGCTTCGTGCAGGGCAGCTGGATCAAGCCGGGTGCGACCATCATCGATGTCGGCATCAATCGACTCAGCGATGGCCGTCTGGTGGGCGACTGCGATTTCGAGGCCGCACGCCAGCGCGCGGCCTTCATCACCCCCGTACCCGGCGGCGTCGGCCCCATGACCGTCGCCATGCTGATGCAGAACACCCTCGACGCCGCCAACGCGCGCGGCGCCTGAAACCCTCACTCGAAAAACAAGAATGGAAAAGACGTACGAACCCGCCAGTATCGAAGCCCGCTGGCGCCAGACCTGGGAAGCCGAGGGTTGCTACAAGGCCGGTCAGCACGCGCCCGGCACGGGCGAGCCCTACTGCATCCAGATTCCGCCGCCCAATGTCACGGGCACGTTGCACATGGGCCACGCTTTTCAGCACACGGTGATGGACGCCCTCACCCGCCACGCCCGCATGTCCGGCCGTGACGTGCTCTGGCAGCCCGGCACCGACCATGCAGGCATCGCGACCCAGATGGTGGTGGAGCGCAATCTCAAGCTCGCCGGCGAGCCGACGCGCGCCGAGCTGGGCCGCGAGAAGTTTCTGGAAAAGGTCTGGGAGTGGAAGAAGTTTTCCGCCGGCACCATCGGCGAGCAGATCCGTCGCATGGGTTCGAGCGTGGACTGGAGCCGCGAGGCCTTCACAATGGACCCCGGCTACAACGACGCGGTCATCGAGCACTTCGTGAAGCTGCACGAACAGGGCCTGATCTATCGCGGCAAGCGCCTGGTTAACTGGGACCCGGTGCTGCAAACCGCGATCTCGGATCTCGAAGTGGTGAGCGAGGAGGAGAACGGCAAGCTCTGGCACATCCGCTATCCGCTCACCGATGGCTCCGGCCATCTCATCGTCGCCACCACGCGGCCTGAGACCCTGCTGGGCGATAGCGCGGTGGCGGTGCATCCCGAAGACGAGCGCTACACGCACCTCATCGGCAAGACCGTGACGCTGCCGCTGTGCAACCGCGCGATTCCGATCATTGCCGACGATTTCGTGGAGCGGGAGTTCGGCACCGGCGTGGTGAAGATCACGCCCGCGCATGACTTCAACGACTATGCAGTAGGGCAGCGACATGATCTGCCTTGCATCAATATTCTTTCGCCAGAAGGAAAAATCCTTGATGCGTACGGCTTTTATCAAGTGTCACAGCTTGCTTCCAAAAACGTTGCCCGACGGCATACAACGCTAGGGGAAGCGAAGATGTTTCAGTCGGGAGATTTCGAGCCGTTGGCATCTTCCTCAAGAAACCTCGATTACATCCCCGAAAAGTATGTCGGCCTTGACCGTTTTGTAGCTCGTAAACAAATCGTCGCTGACCTCGAAGCCGCCGGCCTGCTCGAAAAGATCGACGAGCACAAACTGAAAGTGCCGCGCGGCGACCGCAGCGGCGCGGTGCTGGAGCCCTACCTCACCGACCAGTGGTTCGTGGATCTCACCAGCGAAAACCGTCGGGACGGCCAGCCCGGCCAGGGTGGCCTCGCCGCCATCACGAAGCCCGCACTCGATGCCGTGGCCGATGGCCGCATCGGCTTCGTGCCAGACAACTGGAAGAACACCTACAACCAGTGGCTCAACAACATTCAGGATTGGTGCATCTCGCGCCAGCTCTGGTGGGGTCATCGCATCCCGGCCTGGTATGACGCCGAAGGCAAGGTCTATGTCGCGCGCAACGAAGCCGACGCGCGCAGCAAATACGGCATCGCTGCCGACGTTGCACTGACGCAGGACAACGACGTCTTCGACACCTGGTTTAGCTCCGACATCTGGCCGATGGCGACCCTCGGCTGGCCGCAGCAGACTCCGGAGCTGGCGAAGTACTACCCCAGCAGCGTGCTGGTGACAGGCTTCGACATCATCTTCTTCTGGGTCGCTCGCATGGTGATGATGGGCCAGCACTTCATGGGCGAGGTGCCGTTCAAGGAGGTCTACATTACCGGCCTCGTGCGCGACCCCGAAGGCAACAAGATGTCGAAGTCCAAGGGCAATGTGCTTGACCCGCTGGATGTGGTCGACGGCATCGCGCTCGAAGACCTGGTGAAGAAGCGCACGACTGGCCTCATGAAACCAGAGACGGCGCCGAAGATCGAGAACAAGACCCGCAAGGACTACCCCAAGGGCATCGCGCCCGTGGGTGTGGATGCGCTGCGCTTCACCTTTGCGGCGCTCGCGACGCAGGGCCGCGACGTGCGCTTCGACGCCGGCCGCGCCGAGGGCTATCGCAACTTCTGCAACAAGATCTGGAACGCCTCTCGCTTCGTGCTGATGAACCTCGGTGCGATCGATGGCGAGACCGGTGCGGCCCTCACGCCACCCTCACTCGAAGGCGAGGTGGCGCTGTCGAGCGCCGATCGCTGGATCATCTCGAAGCTCCAACGCCTCGAAGCCGAGGCGGCTCAGCATTTCGCCAGCTACCGCTTCGACCTGCTCAGCACTGCGCTCTATCAGTTCATCTGGAACGAGTACTGCGACTGGTATCTAGAGCTCAGCAAGCCCGCCCTGCTCAACGGCACGCCCGAAGAACAGCGCGGCACCCGCCGCACGCTGGTGCGCGTGCTCGAAGTCTGGTTGCGCCTGCTGCACCCGCTGATGCCCTTCGTGACCGAGGAGATCTGGCAGAAGGTCGCCCCGCTCGCGGGCAAGGTGCCGGTCGAGGGCAAGTTCTTCACGCTAATGACCCAGCCCTACCCCATCGCCGTGCCAGAGCGCATCGACGAGGCGGCGGAGGCCGACATCGAGTGGCTCAAGGGCTTCATCCTCGGCGTGCGGCAGATCCGTGCGCAGATGGACATCTCGCCCGGCAAGGTGCTGCCACTGCTAATTCAGAACGCGAGTAGCTCCGATGCCGCGCGCATCGCGGCAATGGCCGGCAGCATCGGCTTTCTGGCCCGCGTCGAGCCGCCCAAGGTGCTGGTGGCGGGCGATGAAGCGCCGGAGTCGTCTACCGCGCTGCTCGGCGAGATGAAGCTCCTGGTGCCGATGGCGGGGCTGATCGACAAGGGCGCGGAACTTGCGCGCCTCGCAAAGCAGATCGCAAAGCTCGAAAGCGATCTCGCACTCAATACCGGCAAGCTCGCCAACCCGAATTTTGGCAAGGCCCCGCCGGCGGTGCAGAAAAAAGCGCACGACCTCATCGCCCAGCAGTCCCGCGATCTGGAAGCGTTGCGCGTGCAATCCCGCAAGATCGAGGCGCTCTGACCATGCCGTTCATCATCCTTGCACTGTTCATCGGCCTGGAAACCTGGGGCATCCTGCGAGTGATGGAGCGCTTTGGCGGAGGCTTTGTGCTGCTGTGGTTGCTGGGCGCGGCGGTGCTTGGCGGCTGGATGATCGCCAGCGGCGGGCTCACGGCGCTGGCGCGCGTGCGGATCGCCATCTCGCGCGGCGAGCTGCCGGCGGTGGAAATTTTTCAGGGGCTGATTACGGCGTTCGCCGGCCTGCTGCTGATCCTGCCCGGCTTCATCACAGACTTCCTCGCCGTGAGCCTGCTGATCAGCGGGCCCGGTATCAAGCACCGGCTCGGCGAGCGCCTGTCGGCCACGGTGTCGCAGGCGAGACCTGATCTCAAGAAGCCGGTGACGCTGCACGGCGAATACCGACGCAAGCCCTGAGCACCTCGGGCGCGGCGATCAGGCGTCTGCTTCTGCCCCCGACCCGGTCAGCGGCTTGAGTACCGCACTGCGCAGAAACTGCTTCTCATAGTGGCGGTTGCGCCGGTTCTTCTTGGCGTTGGCGCGCTGCCCCTGTCGCTTGTCCACCACGATCTCGTGCAGGCGGCTGAGATCGTCGAGGCTCTGGATGTCCTGCGGCGAACTGCGGCGGGGCATTTCGCTAACCCCGGTTTCGAACCACCCGCAGACCCGGTTTGCCGTTTTTGGGGCGCGTAGCGGCGATGATGGGTGCGGCTTCGGCACCGCCTTCGAGCTTGGCCAGCAAACGGTCCAGCGTCTGCGCCACCACGGTCTGGTTGCGGATCATCTCCATGCGCGGCCAGGTGGCGCGTTCGCCCTCCAGCATGAAGCGCGTGATGCTCTCCAGCGTCGGATTGCTGGTGACGTTGGCATAGCGCCAGAGGCTCACCTCCGGGACGATGTTGATGTGGCCGCGGTAGTCCTGGTCCAGCAAGCCGGCGGCCGTCTCCAGCGGTTGCTTCAGGCCCGTGAACGGCAGGTTGGCGCGGGCAAAATTGAGCGCGCCAGTCGCGATGCCCTTGGCAGCCGAGTAGGTGAGATCGCGGGTGCCGTTGATGAGCCCGCTGGAACCCTCGGCGCGCGAGACGAACGGCAGCACGTGCGGGTTGGTCTGGCTGACGATGAAGTGGTTGACGTTGTGCAAACGGCGCAGCCGAAGCATCGGCAGATCGCTCTTGAGCGAGCCGTCGTTCCAGCGCAGCAACGGCATGTAGGGGGTGCGCTCGCCGTCTTCGCCGCGCGTCATCAGCATCACGGGCGGAAACAAGACCGGCACCGCGCAACTCGCTAGCACAGCCTCTCGCAGGTAGAGAAAGGGAAACGTCAGGTAGTTGAGCAGGCGCGGGGCCTGGTTGCTGCCCGCCGGCGATACGGTGATGTTGACGATGCGGCCTGAGCGCGAATGCGCCTCTTCAAACGTCAGGTCGTGCACGTTCTTGGCGATGGCGCGCTTCAGCTGGTTGGCGTCCATCAGGGCGCGCCGTTGCAGGATGTGCTTGAACGGCAGGATGCGCCAGAAGTGGTAATAGGCATTGGCCGGGTCCATCAACTCCTCGGCTTCTTCGAGCGTGCGGCTGCCCACGGTGGCGGCCACCACCGAGCCGGCGGACGAGCCCGAGAGCACCAGCGGCAGCAGGTTTTCGCGGAACAGTGCCTTCACCACGCCCACATGAAACAGGCCCAGCGTCGCACCGCCCGAGAGCATCAGCGCCGAGCGGCCGTACGAGAGCGCCACATCGTGGAAGAAGCGCAGCTTTTCAGTGTGGGTGAAATCGGCTTCGGGCAGATCAGCGATGTGTTCCAGCGAGTCGCACACGGCGGCCAGATAGTCGGTGACCAGCTTCTTGGTGCCGATTCGGGCCACGCCGTACAGGGCGGTGTTGCCGGTATTCCCAAGGTTCCAGTGCAGGCCCTGGCGCAGGTGATGCACCAGCTTGCGGTGTGCGCCCTCCTCCCGGTACTGGCGAATTTGCCGGAGACGCGAGCGCACGAGGCGCCAGTCGTAATCGTCGCTGGCGTCATCCTCGCGCCAGGCATCCAGTCCCTCGCGGTGGTCGAGCTGCGCCGCTGCATCGCGCCAACTGGCGTAGTCGGTGGCCTGCTGCATGGCCGTGATGCATTCCCGCTCGAATCGATCCACGTCTCGCTCCTCGTTTGGCGAGCCGTATGGTGCGTCAGCGTCGGAGCACCGACAAGCGCGGCCATCAGCCGGCGCGAGCCGTTCGCTACAATATGGGAACCCATTTTCCGAACGCTACGGAGCACGTTTTGAACATCACCATCTTTGGTTCTGGTTACGTTGGCCTCGTCACCGCCGCCTGCTTTGCCGATGCTGGCAATGACGTGCTCTGCGTGGATGTGGACGCCAGCAAGGTGGCAATGCTCAAGCGCGGCGAGTCGCCCATCTACGAGCCGGGCCTGACGGAGCTGCTCAAGAAGAACATCGATGGCGGTCGGATCCACTTCACCACCAGCGCCGCCGAAGGCGTGGCACACGGCATCTACCAGTTCATCGCCGTCGGCACCCCGCCGGCAGAGGACGGCTCGGCTGACATGAAGTACGTGCTGGCCGTGGCCAAGTCCATCGGCGAGCATATGCAGGACTATCGCGTTGTCATCAGCAAGTCGACCGTGCCCGTGGGTACCGCGGATTCGGTCACGGCGGCCATCAGCGCCCAGCTGCAGGCGCGGGCCACCAAAATTGACTTCGATGTGGTCAGCAATCCGGAGTTTTTGAAAGAAGGTGCGGCGATTGCCGACTTCGTGAAGCCCGACCGCATCATCGTCGGTACCAGCTCGCCGCGCGCCACCGAGGCCATGCAGGCGCTCTACGCACCTTTCAACCGCAATCACGACAAGGTGATCGTGATGGACGTGCGCTCGAGCGAGCTCACCAAATACGCCGCCAACGCCATGCTGGCGACCAAGATCAGCTTCATGAACGAACTCGCCAATCTCGCCGAGAAGCTCGGCGCGGATATCGAGCGCGTGCGCGTCGGTATCGGCAGCGACCCGCGCATCGGTTACCAGTTCATCTACCCCGGCTGCGGCTATGGCGGCAGCTGCTTCCCCAAGGATGTAAAGGCGCTGGTCAAGAGTGCTGCGGAAGTCGGCTTCGATGCCCGCGTGCTGAAGAGCGTGGAGGACGTCAACAACGAGCAGAAGCACACCTTGTTCAAAAAGCTCAAGGCCCACTTCGGCTCAGTCAGCGGCAAGACCATCGCGGTCTGGGGCCTGGCCTTCAAGCCGCAGACCGATGACATGCGCGAAGCCCCTTCACGCGTGCTGATGGAAGCGCTCTGGGCCGAAGGTGCCAGCGTTCGCGTCTACGACCCGGTGGCCATGCACGAAACCCACAAAATCTACGGCGACAGGCCCGATCTCGTGTTCGCCAAATCTCCCGAAGACGCTGCCCAGGGAGCCGATGCCCTGGCCCTGGTCACCGAATGGCGTCTGTTCCAGTCACCCAACTTCGACCGCCTCAAGACCCTGCTCAAGTCACCGGTGATCGTCGATGGCCGCAACCAGTACGAACCGGGCTACCTCAAGAAGCAGGGCTTCCACTACTACCCCATCGGCCGCGCCGTAAAGCATTGACGGCAAGAGGTGCCACGCCTATCCTTCGCGCCCTTGAATCGCGGTGCGATCAAGAAACCCGGACAAATAGCTCAGTGGTAGAGCATCGCCTTCACACGGCGGGGGTCGGGGGTTCGAAACCCTCTTTGTCCACCAGTTTTTAGTTGCAGTGACGTTTAAAGACGTCCAAAAAACCGCGCCGCAGCGCGGTTTTTTTTGTTTTTCGATACCCAGTGACTTTCGGATGCAGCCCGCGCCGACACCGGGTAATTGTCCAGACATCCTGGTCTCGATGTTCTGGTGCCGGGCAATGGCGAGGTCGGCCGATGCGCTCACCTGGAACTCCACCCCTCAAAGACAGGCCCTGCCAGCGGCCGATCCCATGGCACCGGGCGCTATCCAGTGCGTGAACAACAGACGCTGCGGTTGCCATTCAAGCCACCGTAGCGCCGCTGGATCAGCGCTTGACCGGCACGATCAGGCTGGATGCCCAGAGGCCGCCAAAGCCGGGGCGGCTGCTGACGGCCGGGATCACTTTCGGGTTTTGCAGGTTGATGTCGGTGTAGACCAACACCGCGCCCGCGCTGGCCTTGGCATCACCATTGCCGCAGCCCGAGCGCCCGGCAGCGAGCAGGTCATACGACTGATCGTTGACATAGAGGCTGTTGCCCGCCGCGTAGAAGCCACCGGGGCACATCACCTGCTTGTTGCTGGCATCCAGCACCTTGGTGGCGTTCCCGAGGTTGCTGTCGAAGCGCAGGATCTGGTGGGTGGCGTGATCACCGCCGTTGTTGCCGACGAACACGGCGCCCTTGAACACCGCCACACCCTCGGGGTTGTCAAAGCCGACACCGTCTTTGGCAAACGCCAGCGGCGTCACATCGCTCTGGCTGTTGAGATCGGCCAATGCCAGCTTGACCACCACACCGCCCTGATACTGGCCGACGACATAGGCCGCATCGGCCGTGAAGGTGAGTGCGGCCGGATGTGCTGGTGAGTTGATGACACGGTGCACGACGGTGCCGCTGGAGAGGTCCACCTTCAGCAGCGCGCCCGTGGTGTCATTGGTGTCCCAACTACCGTAGCTCGCCACCCAGTAGCCACCATCCGGCGCCACCGCGCTGCCGATCAGATGCTGGAACTGGCTGCCGGTGATGCGCCGCTGCGGGCTGGGTGTGCCGCTCTGCTTCAGCGCTGCCGCGTCGTAGACCGCGATGAAGTTGTTGGTGGCGACCGAGGGGTCGCCTTCCAGATGGCAGACCACCGCGACCGTGCTGCGCACCTGCACCACGCTGTTGGGTTTGCAGTCGCCGAGATTGATCGTGGCCGTGGTCTGGGTGCCCTGCAGGGCCCGGAGGGTGTGGCCGAGATAGTCCGGCACCAGCAACTGGTCAGCCAGCGGGCTGGCGCGGCCAGGCGGCATCGGGGCGGGAAACACCGGCGCGCGCGGCAGTTTGAGCCGTTCACCCTCCGCCAGGGCTTGGGGAGCGTAGGTGCCGAGTGCAGCGAGCGCGAGCGCGGAACAGATCAGGGATTGGCGAATCATGGGGGACTCCTGTGGGTTGAAGGGGTATGGTGATCAGGGCTTGTTCTTGCTGGAGACAAACTGCGACTCGGTGCGGGCCGTCTGGCCGCTATAGCGCGGGGTGATCTCGATGGGCACGGGGCCGTTGTTGATCCTCGGCAGGCCACCGGGAATGCGGACGGTGATGACGTCGGGCGTCCATTCGACGACCTGCATCTCCAGCCCATTGGCCGGTGCTGCCGAGCCACTGAAGCGGAAGCGCACCGAGCCGGTATCGCCGGCCTTGGCACCGGGCAGCCGCAGGCAGGCACCCTGGATCTTGAAGTCGTCGCCTTCCTTGAAAACCGGCGGCACGCTGCGGATGGCGGGTGGGCGCGCCGCCGAACAGAGCTTGAGTACCGTGCTCGAAACCTGACTGGGGTCGCTGTAATCGCGGCGCAGCGTGCTGGCCGGGGTACCGCCTTCGCCCGCCGGGCGCAGGCCCGTCGCCAGCGGACTGCCGTCTTCGACCTGCATGAATACCTCGAACGCCGGGCGCTTGTTGTCGCTGCGCAAGGGCACGTAGCAGTCGCCGGGCTCGGTTTCGAGCATCTTGCCGCCCAGCACCTCGCCGCCCACCCGCGCGTTGCAGGCGTACTGGCGTACGGTCTGGCCCCCCAGGTTTTCGCTCGCACCAGCGAAGAGGCCGTCCAGCACCGGGTTTCGCGCCCACTCGCGCCAGCCGAACACATACGGTGCAGCCTGGGGCACGGCGGCCAGCACCTCGTATTGGTAGAGGCTGGTGACGAACTCGCCGTAGGCAAAGGTGCACTGGCCCGGCTTGTCGACGGTGCCGAGATGCTGTCCCTCGCCATGGCGGGCGCGGCACAGGGCCGCCGTGCGTGGCGGGTTGCCCGCGAACTCGCTGTTGACGATGAGCGTGTCGCGGCTGTCGGCGGGCTGCCACGCCAGCGCCTGTTGACCCGCGCTGGCGTTGTGGGTGACGGTGATGCCAGCCAGCGTCAGCAGCGAGAAGCGGGCCAGGTGATTCCAGGGTTTCATGGGGTGGTCTCCAGTCAGGGGAAAAGGCGGCGCGGCACCAGCACGGCGAACTGGTCGGTGACCACCTCGGCGCCGCCATAGCCGTAGTTGCAGCGGTTGGCGATGAGCTTGCCGGCGTGGCGCTCAGTGCCACGCAGCCCGAGGCAGGCCTTCACCGGGCGGCCATGTTCGTAGCCGCCACCGAGTGCGGCCTTGGCGATGGCCGGCGGCAGTGGCGCACCCTGGGTTGCCCCCGGTGCGGCAGCCCAGGTGTAGTCGCGTTGAAAGGCCTTGAGGTCCGCTACGGCGGCCAGTTCGTACTGGTCGTAGACCTCCTCGCGCCCGCCGTAGCCGATGTGGCACTGGCCTTCCATCCACTTGCCGAGGTGCAGGTCCTGCGCCTTCGACACCCGGCAGAGGCGGAATACGCGGTTGCCCTCGTGGCCGGCCGGCAGTGCGCCGGCCAGCAGTCGCTGGTAGCGGTTGGAGGGCATCCAGCGCAGGGGACTGGTATCGACGTAGTCGACGTCGCTCTGGGTGACAAACTCCTCCGCCCGGGTCGACAAGGGCATCAGTAGCAAGAGGGCGCCCGCGCAAAGCGCCGCCCGCAGGGTGTGGCTCACCATGGCACGCCTCACTCGTCGAGCAGCTTTTCGCAGCGCGCCGCCTGCGAGCGCTTTTTGGCCTTGGCCTTGCAGGCCTGCACAGCCTCCAGACGCTGCTCGATGCCGCTCTGGCCGAACAGCGCCTGCAGCTGCTGCCCCCGGCACTGCATCTGTGCCGGCGTTGGGGGGCTGTTGGACGTCAGCGCACCGCACTTTTCCGTGACCAACTGCTGATAGCAGGCATCCCGCGCCTTTCCTTTTTGGCCATTGCACTGGGCGGCGGTGGTGGCCTGGGCGAATCCGGAGGCCAGCAACAGGCCTGCAGCCAGGGCGATGCGGAGGGGGTGGACAAGCAGCATGAGGAATACTCCGGAGTGGGGCGAATGAAGCGGCGTGCAGCCGAGATCGCCAGAGTCCGTCCACGGCCAGAAACAAGCCTGACCAGAGCTTGAAATTGTCTTGAAGAAATCTTGAATGATTTGAAATCAATGGCTTGCGGCGACATTGGTCGCGGCACACCGGGCCTTGCCGTCCGGCGACATGCGCTGCTTCGCGTGCAGCCGGGGGATCGACAACTGACCACATCACTTCGAAACCGGGGCGGCTTCGCAGACCAGCGCCGAGCGCCCGGTCAAAAAGGCCGTCGAAAAGGCCAAGCACCTTTCACCCCCTTACGGCCCCGCCACGGCGGTATTGCATGATCGACCGGGTGCGCCCAGACCAATCAGCGGCATAGCGCCGCGTCGGCGCGCACATTCCAGGCCCCGGCGCGGCTTGCGCGCGGCACCCGGGCTGCCACACTGGTGGCATGGACAGGGAAGATCAGACCGGCACTCTGCGCTGGTATTTCAACGGTTGCGTGCTGGATGAATCCAGCCTGCAACTCACCGTACGCGGCACCACTGCCGAGCTCGAGCGCAAGCCGCTGGAAGTGCTGCGCTACCTGTTGCGGCACGCCGGTGAAGTGGTCACCAAGGACGAAGTGCTGGAGGCCGTGTGGCCGGGGCGCATCCTGAGCGACACGGTGCTGGCCAAGGCCATCAGCCGCCTGCGTGAAGTGCTGGGCGAGGCCGCCAGCGACACGGTGAAGACCGTGCACGGCTACGGCTACCGGCTGGTGGCCGAGGTGCGCGTCGAACAGCAGAGCACGCCCGCCTCAAAGCAGGCGACCCTGGGCCTGCAGCGCGGCGACCATCCGCCCCTGAGGCCCAACTGGGTACTGGTGGCGCATCTCGAAAGCGGTGGTCGTGGCGAGGTCTGGCGGGTGCAGCACGAGAAGAACGCCGAGCAGCGCGTGCTCAAGTTCGCGCTCGATGAAAGTGCGCTGCTGACCTTGAAGCGCGAGATCACGCTGAACCGCCTGCTGCGGCAGTCGCTGGGCGAAGACGCCGCCGTGACACCGCTGATCGACTGGAATCTGCAGCAGCCGCCGTTCTTCATCGAGCTGCCCTATCTGCCGCAGGGTTCGCTGGCCGACTGGGCACAGGCCGCCGGCGGGCTGTCGCAGATCCCGCTCGCCACCCGCCTCGATATCGCAGCCCAGGTCGCCGAGGCCGTGAGTGCGGCGCACCGCGTTGGCGTGCTGCACAAGGATCTGAAGCCCGCCAACGTCCTGGTGGCCGGTACGGCCGGGCAGCCACGCATCCAGCTCACGGATTTCGGCAGTGGCGGCGTACTCGATGTGCAGCAACTCGATGCACTCGGCATCACGCGCATGGGTCTGACGCAGGCTCTGAGTGGTGGTGACAGCACCAGCGGCACGCCGATGTACTTTGCCCCCGAGGTGCTCGCAGGCCAGCCACCGACTGTGCGCAGCGACAACTACGCGCTGGGCGTGCTGCTGTATCAGCTGGTCGCCGGTGACTTCAAAAGGCCGCTCTCACCGGGTTGGGAGCGCGACATCAGCGACGCGCTGCTGCGGGAGGACATTGCCCTGGCCGCAGACGGCAATCCGCAGCACCGGCTGGGCGATGCCGAAGAGCTGGCACGCCGGCTGCGGCAGCTCGAATCCCGCCGGGCCAGCAGACGGCAGCGCGATGCCGAACAAGCCGCCCTCGCACTGCAGCAGGCCGAGTCGCAAAAGGCCCTCGCCAAGAACGAACAGTTGCTGATCCGGCGGCGTTGGCAGTGGGTCGCGATCGCCGCGCTGAGCCTGGGCCTGTTGCTGAGCTTTGCCCAGTATCGGCAAGCCCAGCAGGCGCGACGTGCGGCACTCAAAGCGGCGGGTACGGCCGAGGCGGTGAGTCAGTTTCTCGCCGATGACCTGCTGGCCGCGGCCGACCCGGCCCGGGTGGATGTTAGCTCGCTGACGGTCGCGAGCCTGCTGGACGCCGCCGCCGGCCGGGTCAGCACCCGCTTCGCGGACGACCCCCTGGCGGCAGCCCGCGTGCGCAGTGCCATCGCCGCCTCGTATTACTCGCTCGGGCAGACGGCCGCTGCCCATGCGCAGATCCGCCTCGGATGGGCCCTGCTGCCGGGGCTGTTGCAAGCGCATTCGCCACTGCTGCCAGACGTGGCCGCCCAGCTCGCGCAGCGGCTGCCGATGGCGGATGCCGCCGTGGCGGCGGATACCGCCCTCTGGCGCGAGGTTTACCAGGGCGTCGTCGCGCAGTCGGGGGCATCGGATCTGCGCACGCTGACCGTGGCTGCACTGCTCGCCAACATCCTGTTCCATCGGGGCGACTTTGCCGAGTGCTTTCGCGTGCTGGAAGACAACCTCGCCAGGGTTAGATTGCTACAACCCCAGCCAGCAACACTCGAAGTCTCGCTGCTATACGTTCTGGCTCGCGCCAGCATCAGCGTGGACCGCTATCCCCAGGCCATCGCGGCGTCACAGCAGGCGCTGACGCTGCTGCGACAACAGCCGCCTTCGGAGAAATCGGCGAGGGTCATCGGCGAGCAACTGCAATATCTGGGACGCGCCCTGCGCTATCACGGCCAACTGGCCGCCGCTGATGCGGCCCTAGAGGAGGCGAGCCAGCTCATCGACGCCAACGCCAGGGCTGATTCGGAGGCGGTCACCGAGCTGCGCTGGGAGCGCCTGGAGTTGCACCTCATGCAAGGACAGTGGACCAAGGCGGCCACCGAGCTTGAAACGCTCCGCGAGAATGTGAAGTCGCAGTTTCTGGTGGATGGCGATAACCGGACCCTGCTCTTCATGCTGTCTGCCGAGAGCCAGATCGCCCGCGGGCAAAACCAGAGCGCTCTCGTCGAAAAGCTGCGGCGCGAGCAGGTTGCCGGCTTCGAGGCCTTGATCGCAGATCCGGCGCGCGCGGTGCCGAGAGATGGCATCAGCCTGGTGGTCGCAAAGCTGGGGCTGACAACAGCGCTGATTGACCAGGGGCGCATCCCGGAGGCGCATGCCGTGCTGGATTCACTGGACCCCAAGGCGCTGGCGACGTTCGACGTGGTGCCGCTCAACCGCGTGAGCCTGTTGCGCGTGCGCGCGCAACTCGCCGTTGCCGAACGCCAGAAAGATCAGGCGCTGCAGGCCGCGAGCCAGGCCCGCACCTTGCTCAGCACCCTGTGCGTGGGTGAACACCCCTGGTTTGCGGAAATCGATGCACTGCAAGCCAGTGCACTCGCCCTCTAGGCGCCGAAGCGGGTGTACCAGGGTCTATGGGCATACAAACGGTCGCAGCGGCCGAAAGTTTTTTTGGCACAGCGGCGGGCGGCGAGTGAGGGCAATCGTGGTTCTATTGTCATCGCTCGCCAACGCCGCGATGTGCCGCGACAGCCCGGCCCCGAAGGGTTGCGGCCAGAACCGCGCCTTGCGTCGTCACGCGACTGGTGAAAGAAACCACCACTCGCCGCGCCGGGCTCCTAGCACCGCGCGGTTTTGACTCGCAACGCGGCGATTGTTCGCATGCCAACGGACCCTAGCCATCTGGCGAACCGCCGGGCGTCGTGCCTGATGCATCCCCTCCGCGCAGCCGCTGACCCAGCGCAGCGGCTGCGAGCCCGGCGAGGGTGAGGCTGCCGAGCCCGCCGCCACCAAAGCGACCGCGGCTGGCATCGGTGAGCTCACCGGCGCCCGGCACCTCGGGCGGCGTCGGGTCTGGCGTCAGCACCGCAGCGGTCACCGACTTGAAGGTGGCCTGCTGGTTGCCCACGGTCAGGGTGCTCCAGGTCGGCGTGTTGAGGGTGCTGGCACTGGTGTGGCGCAGGCGCACGGTTTGTCCCGCGCAGACATTGGGGGCGCTGCCCAGGTAGCGACCGCCGTCGATGCTGACCTCGGCCTCCGGACTCACGCGGATCGGCAGGTAGCCTGGGAATCCGCCGAGAGCGATGGGTTCTGATTCCACCGCACGCGCCAGCGGCACCGCGAGGCGGTCGGCGAAGACGATGGGAGCGGCCACATTGGCGGCCCCCATGGCAGGGTCGCTAATGCTGGGCAGGCCGGTTTCAAGATGCCCCGCCACGCGGCGGGTGAAGCCACCGGGCGCCCGTACGGTGAAGTCATACCAGCCCTCGGCGTCGGTGAGGCCCCACGCCAGCTCACGCTGGCTCTGCGCGGCCATGGCGTGGTCCCAAGGCCCGTCAGCGCGATACGCCCCGGCGGTGACCGTGAACGGCACCGCCGCCGCGCTGCGGTTGACGAGGGTGAGCAGCAGCTTCCTCGACACGGCGTCGAGCCGCACCGTCACTTCGAGGCCCGTGGTGGCGACGCTGCCGCGGAAGAGCCGGTGGAAGCCATTCGGCCCCAGCACCCAGAGATCGTACTCGCGCTCGCTGCCACTGGCCTCCCACGCATCCGCCAGTTGCTGGCCGCTTTCCACGGTGTAGCGGCGCGGAATCGCGGCCGTGTCGAGCCGGTTGTAGACGTGAAACACCGCACCCGCAGCGCCGGCGCTCGCAAAGCTGAGATGCACGCTGCCGCTGCCGGCGTCGATCCGGGATGTCACGCCCAGCGCATATGGCAGCGGCCTGGCAGGCCGTGTGCCGGTGGGCTGCACGGGCGCGATCTGCGCATCCTCGGCCGGTACCGGCACCTCGCCGGCAGTGGTCTGTTGCAGGTATTGCAGCTGCGCCGTCGCGAGGTTCTGGCGCGGCAGCGCGGTGGCGAGGCTCTGCGTTTCGGCATTGGGGTTGGCGAAGTCGAAGGCCGACATCAGGTTGCCGAACACCGCGCGCCGCCAAGGCGTGATGTTGGTTTCGATCACGCCGAAACGCGCTTCGAGAAATTGCAGCACCGAGGTGTGGTCGAACACCTGCGAGTTGACGAAGCCGCCGCGGCTGAAAGGCGACACCACGAACATCGGCACGCGCGGGCCGGGGCCGAAGGGCTTGCCATCGCTGGCGTGTTCGCCGCTGCCCGCCGCGACCGGCATCTTCAGATAGTCCAGGCTGGTCTCCGCCGTGGACTTGCCGGCAAACGCACCGCCGCCCAGCGTGGATGGCGGATTGGGCGGCGGCAGGTGGTCGAAGTAGCCGTCGTTCTCGTCGTAGTTGATGAAGAACACCGTCTTGCCCCACACCGTCGGGTTGGCGGTGAGCGCGTCGAGAATCTGCTGGATGAAATACGCGCCCTGCGCCGGCGTGGCATCGGGGTGCTCGGTGTACATCTTGGGGCCGACGATCCAGCTCACGGCCGGCAGGCGATCGGCCAGGGCGTCGGCGCGGAAATTGGTGAGGTAGTCGCCATACACCGGCTCGGTGTTGCCGATGCCCTTGTAGAGGGGCTCGTAGTCGGGCGAGCCCGGCACGTCCATGGTGGGCCGGTGCGGCACTGCCAGCCCGGCACTGATGTCGCTGTAGCTGCCGAGATTGCCGGCATTCACCCGCGCGTAGCACTCGCGATAGCGCTTGAAGCCGGACAGCGGGTTGTCGGTGTAGTTGTCCGGCAACTGCTGGTAGATCTTCCAGCGCACACCCGCAGCTTCGAGACGTTCCGGGTAGGTGGTCCAGGTCAGGCTGTGTTCCTGCGGGGTGCCGATGCAGGTGTCCCAGCCATCGTTGTTGATCACCGCCACCCGCGCGCCGTCGCTGCTGGCCTGGGGGCCGTGATTGGCACCCGTCCAGTGGTAGATGCGGTTGGAATTGGTACCGCCGTGCAGGGCGCAGTGGTAGTGGTCGCAGAGCGTGAAGGCGTTGGCGAGGGCGACGTGGAAATCGAGATCGGCTGGCTTGAGATAACCCATCGCCACGTCGGTTTTGGCGACCGGCCAATGCGTCATGCGGCCATGATCCCAGGCGTCGTGGGAGTCATCCCAGGAGTGCGGTGTACCAGCGCCGAGGGCATTGCCCAGCGTGCTGTCGAGGTAATACGGCAGCACCGTGCGCTGGCCGTTGTGCTGCTGCCACACCGAGGCGCCACCGGGCTGCGGGATGGTGAAGCGGTCGCCAAAGCCGCGCACGCCCGGCAGCGTGCCGAAGTAATGGTCGAAGCTGCGGTTTTCCTGCATGAGGATCACCACATGCTCGACGTCGCGGATCGTACCGGTGACGCTGCTCGCGGGCAGCGCCATGGCGCGGCGGATGGAGGCCGGGATCAGGCCCAGGCCCGCACCAATGCTGGCGGTGCGGAGCAGAGTACGGCGGTCGAGTGTGGTCATGGGAGTTCACCAAGCAATGGCTTGCTCGCACGCGGGGCGGCGGCGGCAGGGCCATCGTAGGTAGACCGCAAGAAACCTCCGTGACGGTGCAGTGACCGTCGTGGCGGGATCAGGCCTGTGGACGCGGCAGGTGTTGGTGCAGGAACTGCAGCACCGCCTGGTTGAAGGCGTCGTTGCGATCGCCTACCACCATGTGGCCGGCACCCGCGATGTCGGCGACTTCGAGCGCTGGCAGGTGCGCCTTCAGTTCGGCAATGCCGTCTTCGCCGATCAGATCGCTCTTGAGGCCTCGCACGAGCAGCGTCGGCGTGCGCACCCGGCTCGCCGCCGCCAGCAGCAGGTCGGCAAATTGCGGCGGCTCGACATGCACCTTGCGGGCGACGAACTTCGGGTCCCAGTGCCAGTGCAGGCGGCCGTCCTCGCGGAGCCGCAGGTTCTTCATGAGGCCAGTGGTGGCTCCGGGCCGCGCCCGGTTCGGGTTGTAGGCGGCCACGGCGGCGGCGGCTTCATCGAGGGTGGCAAAGCCATCCACATGGCTGCGCATGAAGGCGATGATCTTGCCCACGCCTTCGGTCTCGACCCGCGGCACGATGTCGACCAGGATGAGCGCCTGGGCGATGGGCTCGGTGTGGTTTCCGGCGGCGTAGAGCAGCGTGCCGCCGCCCATCGAGGCACCGACCAGCGCGGGCCGTGTGGGCAACGTCGCCATCACCGCGAGCAGGTCGGCCGAGAGCGCCTCCAGCCCGTAGTCGCCCGTGGGGGACCACTGACTGTCGCCATGGCCGCGGGCGTCGAGGTTGATGACGTGATAGCCCTGTGCCAACAACTCGCGCATCGCACCGGTCCAGGAGTGCCGCGTCTGTCCACCGCCATGCAGCAGGATCACCGTCGGCTGCGCCGGATCACCGCCCACATCGGCGCAGAGCTTCAGACCATCGGCACCGGTGTAGAACTGGGTCTGTATCGGTGCCGGCGGGGTGTTCATCGCGGGGCTCGGTGTGGCTACTTTGCAGCCCGCGAAGGCTCGTCCGGCAGCGACCATTTCAGGCGCTTGGCGTCGAGGCGGCTCACCTCGCCCACCGCACCGACCGGCTGCGCATCGAGCCGGGTCAGCAGCGCCATGGCGGTGCTGTCACTCGCCGGCACCCGGGCCATCAGGCGCTCGCCCGTTGGCGTGCGGGCGATGACGGTGCCGCACTCGGGCTGGCCTTCGCGGGTGTAAACGATGGTGAAGGTTTCGAGTGTGGCCGGGCCGCTGTAATCCGTGAGCAGCGGCGGCACCGTGCCGCGCCGGGCATCTGCCTCGGCCTGTACGCTGTAGGACTCGGGCAGCGCCTGCCCCTCGCCAGGTGTCGTCGCGAACACCAGCGCGTGGTGCTTGGTCACGTACTCGCCCTGCCCGTACAGCAGCCCCAGCGCCTGCGGCTGGCCGCGCAGCGCGCGCACGAGGTTGGCGGCGGCGTGGGTCATGTAGTTGTTGAGCGGCGCGCCGAAAAAGCTCAAGCCCCCGGTCACGCTCATGGGGGCTGTGACGGGCAGTTTGAGCGTGCGGCGCGCCATCTTGGGCACGCAGGGGAAGCAGCTGTACAGCTCCATCGCCGTAAAAGCCTGCGCCTCGCCGCCGGCGATGCGGGTTGCGGCATTCAGCACCGCGTTCTGTGCGTGTGACTCGTGGTACTGGTCGCGTTGCAGGTAGTCCCGCGGCTCGCTGGCAGCGGCACCGCCGCGCAGGTAGATCAGCTTTTCTTCAGCGATACCCAGCTCCCGCGCCTTGGCGAGGCTGGTGAGCAACACGGCCGCGCCCTGGTTGACCAGCGGGTTGGCGACCATGCGCTTGGTGTAGGGCCAGGCGATGAGGCGATTCTTCTCGCTGGGCTGGACAATCTCCTCGGCCGTAAAGGCCTCCTGCCCCCAGGCGGCCGGACTGCCGGCGGCGACCTTGGAAAACGCACTCCAGATCTGGCCCGATTCAGCCAGCGCCGCCTCCGGCGTCTGTCCCCAGTGCGCCTGCGTGGCGTTTTCGTAGAAGGGATAGACATTGGTCGGGACGGCCACCCCGTGGTCGATGGCCGTCTGCGCCGAGAACTCGCGGCCGGTGAGCAACTTGGCCTTGGCATCGCGTGCGGCCCAGTTGAGGGTGACGCCGGCTTTCCAGGCGGCTGCCGTGGTGTAGGCGGCCTCGCCGCCGACGATGGCCGCTACCGCGCTCTCACCGCGCTGGATGCGCAAGGCCGCCTCATGGATGAATCGCACCGGACTTTCGCCGCCCGTCTCGCCGTAGAGGGCGTGCCGGGGGCTCACGCCCAATCGCGCCGCGATCATCCCCGGCGCGTCGATGTACGGCCAGGAGTACTCGCAGACCACGTCCAGCGAATCGAGCGCTGCGAGCAGCGCCGCGCCCGCATCGCGCTCGGCCTCGGCCAGGGCATCGAGCATCAGTTGCAGCGGCTCCTTGGCAGTGGCGGGGTCGCGGCTGCGGTCGATGACTTCGCCGACGCCGACGAGGACGGGGATGCGATCCGGATTCATGCCTGATTACCCCGCGATGTTGTCGAAGAACTTCTTGGCCTTGTCGAGCCAGCCCGAGGACTCGGGCGTGTTCTTGCCGCCCTCGCCTTCCAGTGACTCGCCGAAGGCTTTCAGCAGCTCCTTCTGCTTGCGCGAGAGCTGCACCGGCACCTCGACCACCACGTTGCAGAGCAGATCACCCTGCGGGCCACCGCGCACGCTCTTCACACCGAGACCACGCAGGCGGAAGGTCTTGCCGCTCTGGGTGCCTTCCGGCACCTTGAGCTGCGCCTTGCCCTTGAGCGTGGGCACTTCCAGCTCGCCGCCCAAGCTCGCGGTAACGATGCTCACCGGCACGGTGCAATGCAGATCACTGCCGTCCCGCTCGAAGAAGTCATGCGGCTTGACGTTGACCTGCACGTAGAGATCGCCGTTGCTCGCACCGGAATCACCAGGCTCGCCCTCACCGCTCAGGCGAATGCGATCACCGGTATCAACACCCGCCGGGATCTTCACCTCCAGCGTCTTTTCGCGCTTGACCTTGCCCACGCCACGGCAGGGTTTGCAGGCATCGGTCACCAGCAAGCCCTTGCCGCGGCAGACCGGGCAGGTCTGCTGCAACACGAAGAAGCCCTGACGCACCTGCACCTGCCCCGCACCGCGGCATTGCTGGCACTCCTTGGGCTTTTTGCCATCAGCCGTGCCGTGGCCGCCGCAGGTGGTGCAGTCGTCCCAGGCCGGCAGCTTGATGGTCTCGGTGACACCGAATAC